>CERC01002915.1_pt1 | contig 213515 bp, 196 predicted proteins | sample 530921 | NCBI WGS metagenome assembly CERC01 (sample SAMEA2621099, study PRJEB7988) | marine metagenome | isolation source: saline water (ENVO:00002010), including
GGTATATTTTCTTCGTTTAACTTCTCTACAATAGAGATATATGAGAGTGCTGGAATTGGTAGCTAGTTCTTTTTTGTTAATTTTTCTGTAAAGTTTTCTAAAGACGGAAGCCCTTTTTGAACTTTCAAGAGGGCTTCTTTTTTTATGGCCTTGCTTGAAAAGTTCAATACAGTTGTTCCTGAAATTACTGTAAATAATATCGCAAGAAATATCTCAATTATCGCACGCATACTATGCCTCCTGATTTTGATTGCGGTTGAAGATGTCTCCAACCGTTGTTTTATTCCATTTTCCACCAAGTGATACACCCGAAAGAACTGCTGATGATGGTGAAAAGCATATCGCAGATGTTAAAACAGTACATGGTTCAGTAATAGAGTTTCAACACTCATTCATTACAAGCGATGAAAGGTTATCAAGAGATAATTTTTACCCAAAGTTGGTATGGGTCGTTGATGGCCTCCGTAGGAAAAGAGATAAGGAGCAATTTTTTAATGCTCTAAAAGATGGTGTACAGATTACTCCTAATCCAATGCTGATGAAAATATATACCGAGGAAAGCAGGATTCTTAATGAATGGAGTAGTAGTAAGGTTCCCGTGTTCTTTGACTTTGGAGAAGAGCAAAGAATTTGGTGGTTATTGCCATTTAAAGAAGGTGATTGGTCTTACGTTGTTCCTTTCAGTAGACAAAACTTTATAGATTTTAATTTAGGAAAAATGAGAGATGAATTTAATAGCTTTCTAAGAAATTTTATTCAAAGTTCCAAACAGTTATTTAACCGAATAGAAGCTAATAGAAGAAGACAGCAAGTAGTAATAAATTCTAGAAGAAGATTTCTCCCCAATCATGTTCTAAGAAGATCAAGACGTCTTTAATTGCGATCAGTGACTTGCCTACACTTATGATTAGTATTAAAATGAACACACCCAAACGTTACACAAAAGAGTAGTGATAACGTTTATCGAAAGTATGGGCCGTCGTGGCTATTTTGGCTACACTTCGCTTTGTGACCTTAATGAAAACAAAGTGTTGCAAGTCTGTCGGCACCTCCACCATCTCCACCATGCGACACGTCCTGCCTTCGGCAGGTTCAAAACAGCAAAGCTGTTTTGACGGTCGCTTTACCGTTGTGCATCTGCGACGCCTCAGCGTCGGCAGTGCATGGGCGGAGACCAGCTTCGCAGAAGCTTTGTTTTTAAGATATAATAATTAAAAAATAAAAGTATCTCGGAGCCCAACCCATGGCCGTAAGTCTTACCGAATTAGAAAAAGTCGTTAAAGCTCTCGAAGAGGCTTTGAAAGCCGAAAAGAATGAACTGGTTAGAGATGCCACTATCCAACGCTTCGAATTCTGCGTTGAACTCTCTTGGAAAACCGCTAAAAAGAAAATGGGAACAAGCACAACCGCTCCTAAGCAAGTCATCCGAGAAATGGCCCAAAACAAAATGATCACTGATGCCGACTTTTGGCTAAAATCAATTGATCAAAGAAACCTATCTTCTCATACCTATAACGAAGATCTCGCAGAACAAGTTTACTCATTTGCCGCAGACTTCCTACCCGAAGCTCAAAAGCTAATTAAGGTCCTAAACACTCTATGAAATTTGGATTAAAAGAAGCAGATTTTCTCTATATCCAAACTGTCTTAAAAAGACATCTTCCTACTGATGCAAAAGTATATGTCTTTGGCTCACGCGCTCGTGGTGATCATCAAGAGTTTTCTGATTTAGATTTAATGATTGAAAGTGAAGAAGATTTATCTCAAAAGGTTGGAATGATAAGGGAGGAGTTTGAAGAAGGTTCTCTCGCTATTAAGGTTGACATCATCGAGCTTAGAGATTTTGCTAAATCTTATATGGGCAATTATTTAGAAGAAAAAACTCTTATTTCTTAAAAAGATACTTTGCAGTGCCTCCCACTATTAACCGTTAAGAGCCCTTATTTGGTTAAGAAATCTTGAATTTTTAAAAAGAGTGATGAGTTAAGAAGACTCTTAATTGTCTTAATGCTAATAATATTTTGACTCTAGAGTAAGTTGTCTTGTTATTTGTTTAACCTAATATTTCAGGAATCTCAAAAAACGAGACATAAAACCTCTATTCTAAGTAGAGTTGCGATAGAATACTTAGAATTGGAGCTTAAGTGAGAAATAAAAAAGATCAAATTGAACTGTCAGCATCAGACTTAGGTGGATTCCTTAATTGTCGTCACCTTACAGAGCTTGATAAGAAAGTCTTGAACGGGGAGTTGGACAAGCCTGATTGGAATAATCCTCATACGGCGACGTTGCAAGAACGTGGGCTTCTTCATGAAGCTTCTTATCTTGAGTTTTTGGAATCGCAAGGCTTAAGCATAGTAAGTATTCCTGAGGATATGAGCTACACAGAGGGAATGAATCTGACCGTTAAGGCAATGGAAGGTGGTGCAGATATTATTGCTCAGGGGGTTCTTCGCTCAAATCAGTGGTTTGGTAAGCTTGATATTTTAAGAAAAGTAGAGGGCTCGAGTAAGCTTGGTTCATATTCCTACGAAGTTATGGATACTAAACTTAGTCGTGAAACCAAGGCAACATCGATTTTACAGCTATGTCTTTATAGTGAGTTTTTATCTGAGATTATTGAAACTGAACCCGTGAATATGTATGTTGTAACGCCAGGTGAACCCTTTAATGAAGAAAGGTACCGAATTAATGACTACAAAGCTTATTATTCACTTATAAAAGATAAGCTTGTTTCTGCTCTTGAAATAGAGAATGAAACATACCCTGATCCTGTTTCACACTGTGATGTTTGTAAATGGTTTGATCACTGTAATCAGAAAAGACGTGATGATGATCATTTAAGCTTTGTGGCCGGACTTACTTCTTCCCAGGCAAAGGACTTAAAGAGCGTTGATATTGATACACTTAGAGATTTTGCAACTTGTTCAGATGACGTCTTGTTAGGAATAGACACTAATACTGATTCTTTAAAGAGGCTTAAAGAACAGGCACGAATGCAACTTGAGGCGAGAGAGTCAGGTTCACCTTCATTTGAAATAATCGACCTCCAAGAAGAGCGAGGCTTGAATCGACTCCCATACCCATGTGATGGAGATATCTTCTTTGATCTAGAAGGAGATCAGTACTACCGAGAATCTGGTATTGAATATCTATGGGGCTATTCTTATCTTGAAGATGGTGAGCTTAAGTATAAAGCTTCATGGGCCTTAAATTATAGGGAAGAGAAAAAGTCGTTTGAAGATTTTATTGATTATATTGTTACTCAAAAGACTCTTTACCCACATCTGAAAATATATCATTACTCAGCTTATGAGCCTGGTGCGCTCAAACGTCTTATGGGACGCTATGGGACTAGAGAACGAGAGATAGATCATCTGCTTAGAACTCAGACCTTTGTCGATCTTTATAGTATTGTGAGGCAATCTGTTCGTGCCGGTATAGAGAAGTATTCAATTAAAGATCTTGAACAATTTTATCAATACGAAAGAAAGGCCGTCTTACAGGAACTTATTCCAGCGAAAAGACAACTTGAGCACGCATTAGAGCTAGGCCGTGAAGACTTTGTTTCTTCGGAAGTTCGAGACCTTGTAGAGCTATATAATCGAGATGATACGGATAGCACATACTACTTACGAGAGTGGTTAGAAGGTTTAAGAAGTATAAAAGAAGAAGAGGGAGAGGTTCTATCAAGGCCACTTGAGGTAGACGGAGAAATCGATGAAGAGCTAAACGAGCATCTACAAAGACTTATCGATTTAAGAGATGCATTACAAGATGGAGTCTCTGAAGTCCCAGAGGAGAGAAGTCCTATGAAGAGCTCTCAATGGCTATTAGGTGATCTCGTGGCCTTTTACAGACGAGAAGATAAGGTAAATTTCTGGGAAAAATTTCGCCTTAAAGACTTAGATGCTCTTGAACTCTTAGAGGACAAGTCTGGATTAAGTGGGCTGAAACTCATAGATACTGTGGGAGGAACGGCGAAATGTCCGATTCATAGATACTCTTTTATCGAGCAGATTGCAGATATCAAGAAAGGATCTCAATGCTTTAAAGAAGGGCTTCTTAATGATGAAAAAATTGAGAACTTTGGATCAATTGAGTTTATCGATTATGAGAATCGATTCATAGATATAAAAAAGAAAGCAAAGTTTGCAGAACTTCACCCCAACGCACTTTGGATTTGGAATCATATTAATAAAAAAAATAAAGCGGATCGACTCATGGAATATGCTGAGTATATTCTTGAGAATGGTTTTGAAACAGACAGTTATAAAGCCGCTACGGATATTCTGCTTGGTAAAGATCCGAGGCTTAAGTCTTCCTGTCCTGAGTCTTATAGTCCTTTAGAAAGAGCAAAGCAGATGGCTCTGAGTTTAGATGAAAGCTTTCTCGCAATCCAAGGTCCACCTGGTACAGGGAAAAGTTATACTGCCTCACGCGTAATACTTGCTCTTATTGAGCAAGGCCATAAAGTTGGAGTAACAGGGCTTTCCCACAAGGTTATCTGTGGCTTATTAGATAAAGTCGTAGAGGCTTCAGGAAAGGAAAATATTCCTGTCACGATTTTTCAAAAAACGAATAAAGAAGATGAAACCAATGAAGCTATAAGTTATATCAATAATAAGTCTCTAGGCGATGTACTCGAACGAGATGAGCCGTATGTTCTAGGTGGCACAGACTTTATGTGGGCAAGTGAGAACTGTAGGGATGTCGTCGATTACCTCGTTATTGATGAAGCTGGGCAGTTCTCTCTTGTAGGTGTCCTCTCTATTGCTCACGTCGCAAAGAATTTCATTCTTCTAGGTGATGGTGCTCAACTACAGCAACCTATTCAAGGCTCACATCCCGAAGGTTGTGAAGTCAGCGCACTTGATTATATTGTAGGAGATCATGAAACGCTTCCAAGTGAGAAAGGGGTGTTTCTTCCGACAACCTACAGACTTCATCCCGATATTTGCAAATTTAATTCAGATTTATTCTACGAAGGAAGACTAAAGGCCATTCCTGAAAATATATGCCAGGTTGTTACAGGAGAAACAGATTTTCAAAATCAAAGTTTGTCATACGTAGAAGTCGAACATTTTGGAAATACCAGTTCTTCTATTGAAGAGTTAAAGCGAGTAAAAGAAATCGTAACTGACCTAGTAAGCGGAAAAAACTTCTACACAGTATTTAAAGATGGAAAAGAAGTTACGTCACCTGTGACATATGATTCTATAAAAATCATCTCGCCCTATAACGCTCAAGTAAACCTCATAAGATCGGAGATCCCAGAAGTAAGTGTAGGAACTGTTGATAAGTTTCAAGGTCAAGAAGCACCAATCGTCATCTACTCAATGGCCACCTCAAGCCCAGAAGACGCTCCTAGAGGCATGGACTTCCTTTATTCAAGAAACCGGCTGAACGTTGCAGTCAGTAGAGCAGAGTGCTTATTCATTATGGTTGCGAATAAAAAAGTGTTTGAGCCAAATTGTAAGACTCCTTATCAGATGAAGTTGGCGAATACGTTTTGTCAATATTTAAGTTCCGCTTTCACTTCTACAGCTAATGGATTTTCATAATGTAAAGGCAACACGTACTCTTTTACGTCGACGGCTAAAGGAGCATGGTACTTTTGTCTTAATAAGGTTTAGTTAGATATTAAACAGCTATAGGTTTGAGCTTTTGAATTAATATCGACTAATTCATTAACTAACTCTTTAAAGTTAGTCGAAATGTAGTCTTTATGCCTTGTAAAGTAGTTAGTTAATAAATGATCAATTATATTTTGATCACTTTCTAGCTTTACTTTCAATAGTAAAGCTTCGCAGTATTGATTATCACTATTTGAAAAAAGATTATGTGTTACTCGTAAATCAGATGTTGAAATAATCTCTACTACCTTTGCTTTTACATCTTCGATGAAAAAGCATTTTTCTACAGTATCGAGATCGAGTTTTATTATTGAGTCAATATTGATAGATTCTTTGATCTGAGAAAAGTAGCCATCCTCTATTATTGAAGACAAATCATTAAACATAGCAATGAGGTGAAAAAAATTATGTACTAAGTTTTCTTGATAAGCTTTTTCAAAATATTTAATAAAGGACTGTTTAAACTTATTAATACATAATATCTTTTTATCAATAGTGATGACTTCGAATGAGTATTGTACACGCTGTATATATTTTGGAGAGTTTTCTTGATTCGCAATCTTAAGAATTGTTTTTACAAAGATGTCAAAGAGTGATTTGCTGAGATTAGTATTGGCATTATTTAAGAATTGATCCCTGAATATTTCTTGAAATTTATCTTTCTCGTTTGGGGTATATGTCGACTTAAAAAATTGATCTATGTTCTTTAAAGCATGCTTTCCGACTAATGGGGGATTTGCTAGAACATAGGTTATTGCATGAACTAAGTGCGCTCTGGTTTGTTCTGGACTTGGTTTGAACATTGAATCATGATACTCCAATGAGGGATGAGAGCTTAGATTACGGTCATCTTTAATTAGATTTAATCTTTTAAGTTCATTGTTACTAATTAGCTCCCATTCGAAGCACTTATTTAAAATTTCTCTTTCAATAGAAAGAAGACTTTTTAGGTCTTGCTTCGATATCGCTGTATCATACTTTTGAACAGTTTTTTTTGCCTCTTGGTGATCATTGTTTCCCATTTCTCTAAATTTACATATTAAGTCAAATAGTAAAGCATTCCATATTGTAGAGATGGATGCTCGATTTGCTCCAGCTCTATAGCATTTGATAGCTTCTTTTGCATAGCTTCGACTATTTTTATTCTGTATTTTTAGACAAATTTCATCGAGATCATATAAGTTTGAGTTCATATCTCTAGCCTCTTAAGGTATCAAGTTCATATAGTAAGCCTGTGTTTAAAAGGTCAAATCTCTCTTCAAGAAAAGAGGTGAAATTAGTCAAAGCTTCTGGGCCAGTCATACTTTCGGTAATCTTAGGGATCATTTGAGCCGTTAAGGAGTTTCTATTCACCTCATGAACATATGCCTCATACGCAAGTGAACCAAGTTCTCTATTAGTCTTTTTCATGATTGGAATAAGGTTAAGAACTGAGTTGTATATACTTTTTCTTTTGCGTAAGTCTTTACTTGACTCACTTAAGGATCTTGCACTCGCTAAAGGAACAATATGGTGAAGCTCTATTTTTAAGTCATCACGAATAATTGAAGCTGCTGAGAGTCTTTCTGAATTATCTGTCAATAATGGAGGACAGAGACTTATGTAATACTGCATTAGCGAATTTTTAATTGCTTTAGGTACAGGGTACTCTTTAGCGTAGTCAGCATCAAATTGCTTATCGTCATTTATAGGAATAAAAGTTTTTTTATCACAGTATTTTTGGGACTTTAAAACGTAGTTACGTCTGTCCAGAAACTTATCCTCTCCGTTTAGAAATAAATGTAGCTCTAGAATATCTTTAATAGACCTTTCATTTTGTTTTTCTCTATAGTATCCACTAAATATTGAACTCCAGTACCAGTACTCTATTTTGTCTAAAGATTCTTTAGAGTTCCATATATCATCATTTGTTAAACTGTAAGCAATTGGCAATAGCATTAGCCTATAGCTAATATCTTTAATGTTTGTAATACCGCACCTGCATATTAAAAAATAGTATGCCCTAGACAGGGCATTTACTGCTCGTTCTCTTTGTTCATGAATCTCTGCCCCACCAAGATTTAAAATATTAGATCTTTTTATTTGGTCTAAATCAACGGAGCTCGGGTCTCTATTCGAGAACTGAAGCAGAGAAACTAAATTTAAAAAGAGATATTTAAATTGCTCACTTATATTTTTCTCTTCATAGAGCTCTATTTGATCTAGGCTAGGGAAGTTGTTTTTTAATACAGAAGCTGACCCCTCTAAGAGTGCTGGAGAGATATTTTCCATTGAGGACTCGAGAGTTGTTACTATTTGGTCGGGTAACCTACTTTGAGGATACTCTTTAGCTGCTCTAGCAACAATTAGATCGAATGTATCAAGTGGAGTCCCTCCAGTGTTCATTGCGTCAAAAATGGGAATTGCTCTTATTAGTCCGCCTTCATCGAGCTGGTGAATGAAAAGGTTCAATTTATTCACATTTTTCAGTTCTTCGTATATATTATTCGCCCAGCTGGATGCGAGCTGATAAAGGTTCATCCTTGTCTTGAAGTCATCTTCACTTGAGATAGAAAAGTCAGGAAACTGCTTTAAAATTGTTTCGTATGCTGGGCTATTTTCTATCTCACAACCAAGGTCATACAACTCAGCAGCAATGTTTTCACCAATTTTGGTTAAAATTTGATTTAAGATCACTTGGTTATTGCTATTCTCAAGAAGGAAGAGCGGAGCAAGCTTTTCGCTAACACAGAAGTTTATAAAGTCTCTCTTTTCTTGAATATCTGAATTAAGGTTTTTTGAGTTTTGGGGATGTGACTTGTCCGACTTGTTAAAACGTTTATTAATTTTTTTACATGTAATTAAGCCTTGAAGATCGTCAGTAGAACATTTCTCAAACCCTATAAAGCTTAAGCCTTTTACATTCAAAGGATCAGCCCCTGTATCGTTATTAATCGCTATCTTCAAAAACCATCTGTTCCTCAATTTAGGGAAAATATTATTGTATGCCTCGTCCCATGTTAAACTTTTTTGGGAGTTATGATATATATCTGAAAAAACCGATTTTATGGTACTGATTCTCTGTTGGCCATCTAGCAAATAGAGAACATCTTCTTCTGTTGGAGCAAACCTAGCTGTCCTACAAAGTTCTCTACTTGCAAATGAGTCTTTTTTTCCATCAACTATCAGAACACTTCCAATTGGAAGACCTAGAAGAGCAGAACAAACTAACTTCTGTTGCTTATCTCTGTCCCAGACAAAGTCCCTTTGAAAGTTTGGTAGAATTAGTTTGCCAGCTTTTGAGTACTCAAAAACTTTTTTTAGTTCCCACTGTCTATGCTCTAGGCTCATTATTACTCCATAAATAATTTTAGTTAATTATAGTTGCCCATGGATAATTGTCCATGAAAGGGATTATTTACCTAGCCATTTAACCAAACTTTAACCATACTATACCCAGGAACACATACAACAACTGGGTATAGAATTGCTTTTACCTCTTACTGAAAATCAAGCACTTATCTTCGAGTGCCTGTCTCAATTTATTCAAAAGAATGGGTATCCGCCCACGCAGCCAGAGCTCATGGAGCTTTGCCACATGAATAATGTAGGATCAATTGCGAAATGTGTCTCTGCATTAGAAAAGAAAGGTTATATCACACGTAAAAAACGTGAACATCGCGGCATACGTCTTACGCAGGAAGCCGAAGGGAAGTATCTACAATGAGATTTGGAGCGCATCAAACATTTCATATTCGTGACTCATGGCTATATAAGGGGCTTCATTCTGTTGAAGCTCTAGAGTCTGATGATACGGCCATGGTTGAATTAGGAATTGGTAAAAATATGGTTGGCGCCATGAAGTTTTGGATGACCGCCCTTGATATTGCTGAAAATAATGAGGCCTGGTCACTAACAAGCCTTGGTTCAACGATCAAAAAACATGATCCTTATTTTGAGTTAGATGGGACACTACTACTTCTTCATTATACACTCGCAACAAATAAGACTGGAGCAACAGCGTGGTATTGGTTCTTTAACAAATTCTCTGCGACAGAGTTTGATACGGAATCACTTCTCGTTTATTACGAAGCTTTCGTGGCCAACGCAATCGAGAAGAAGATTCAAGAATCAACGCTTAAAAAAGATATTAATTGTGTTATCAGAACATATAAGCAACCTAAGCTTGGTGAGAAGGTCACTCCGGAAACAGAGAATCCATCTCCCTTTTCTAAGTTTCAAATTCTTACTGAAGAAGGAAAGAAGCTACGTAAGAATAAATTAAGAGCTGATCATCTTCCTTCTGAGATTTTTATCTACCTAATGCACCTATACTGGAGAGATTTCGAATCTTGTGCTCCTTCTATGAACCTTGAAGCACTTGTGGAAAAAGAATGCTCTCCTGGCCTTGTATTGGGTCTAGGTCTTGATGAAATGATTGAGCTTATTGAGCGTTCTGAAAACGAATTCAAGGATAAGTATTTTAGATTCTCTCGTACTGGTGGATATAACATCATTGAGATGAATGAAGAAAATGCAATGAAAGCACTTACTAACTATTACAAAGCAAATCAGCTCTAAGGTGACTATGAAAGAACAATCTTTTTTTAATGATCATATTGTAGAACTTTCTTCGAGTTTCAATCGTTCGACAAACTTAGAGCTTGATTTTGATGACACGGAAAGACTAGGGGATATCTATATATCTTCTAAGTTTATCCAAGGGATCAATGAAGTTCTTCAAAGTGTAAACGAGGTTAACTCTAATCAAAGAGTAAGAGTTCTCTCTGGATCTCCTGGGCTTGGTAAGTCTACTTTTGCTCTTTATATGGCCCATATTCTCAATGATGAAGAGAAGAAAGGCATTAGTCGTAAGATTAACTCTCTTGATGATCAAGAAGCTCTGGAGCTTAAAAAGTCTTATAAAGAATTTAATAAATCGAAATCTCATCTCATGCCTGTTTTCCTTAATGGATGGATGGGAAATATTGAAGATGCATTTGTTAAGGCCTTGAAGAACTCTTTAGAGAAGTTCCTTGCTGATGGTGCGACGATCTTTGATGATCTGAATAAGGAAAATTCAAAGAGACTCTTTAGTATTATTAGCAAATGGAAAAAGTCTTATCCTCAGATTCATGAGAAATACATCGCTCTTCTTGAAACAGAGAATCTTGATCAAAAAGAATTTGAAAGAGATCTAAAAAAGGGAAAAACTTCGGCAAGAGAAGTTTTCTCTCGAATTCACCTCGAAGTTACCGGTGGAGTTGAGGCCAATACTGGCTCTGTAAGTGCGATTTCTCTTTATAAAGAAGTTGTTAAAGCGATTAAGGCCGCCGGGTATAATGGAATTTTTGTTATTTATGATGAGTTTGGTAAATATTTAGAAAAAGGGATTCATACACCTTCTGCCTTAAATATACAGTTTCTCCAAGACTTTGCTGAATACTGTGACCGTTCAGGGGAGAATCAATGTCACCTTACATTGATTACTCACATGTCTGTTTCTCAGTATGCCAGTCAGCTACCTGTTACAGTCCAGAAAGAATGGGCTAAGATTGAAGGACGTTTCTCTGAAACTTCATTCTACGATAGAGGTTCCAATTATTTTAAAATGATCTCTCGTGTCTTCACAAAGCCAATTTCAGAGACATCACAAAACCTTTATAAAGAATCATTAAAGAGAAGTAAGGCATTTATAAAGAGGCTTAAAGGTGTTGCCTTTGAAGAAATGCTAAATGCATCAGACTCTACTAAAGTGATGGCAAATTGTTACCCTCTTCACCCTGTTACTCTAGCGATGCTTCCTTTTTTGTCGCAAAAAGTAGCGCAGAATGAAAGAACACTCTATACATTCTTAACTCGTGATGAAGATAACTCTCTGAAGAGATTTCTGGAACTCGATGTTCATGGAGAAGAGAGTTTCTCTCCATTGATGCCATCTCATCTTTATAACTATTTTTCCCCTCTCATTGCCAAAGATACAGGCATTGGTGGTGCTTATAAAGTAAGCCTTATTGTTGAAGAGGCAATGAACACGATTGATAAAGAAAATAGTGCTGCAAGGGAGATTCTCTCTGTTATTGCTTTGGCAGCAGTAATTAAAAATAATTCTTACTGTCCAATGACTGAGACCTTTTTTAATGAAGCATTCGAAGATGATTTCTCTGCAAAAGAAATTAAGGCCGGGCTCGAAGAACTTAAGAAGAAGAAAGCTCTCTTCTTTAATAGAGTTCTTAAACAATATGAGCTTCAGCAGGGCTCGAGTGTTGATATCAATGAGGAAATTGAAAACCTAAGAGAGATTAAGCTTACCTCGAGAGACCTCGTTAAAATTGTGAAACGCTACTTTGGAACGGATTATATTGCTCCTAAGAGATATAACTTCCAAAATGCAGTAACTCGTTTTTTTAAAACGGACATTATATCTGTTGAAGAGTTAAAGTCTGGTAAGTACCAAAAGTCTCCCCATTATCATACTGAAGATGGGTTACTTTACTTTGTTCTTCCGTTTAACAAAGATGAATATGAACAAGCAAAAGGTTTGATTCTTAAAGAAGAGTCAGAACTTGTTCTTTTTTCACTACCTAAAACATTCATTGAATGTCGTAAGGATATTGAAGAGCTTAATGCTATTAATTCTCTCTATTCTAATAAAGAGCTGATTAGTAGTTCGCCTTTGGTTAAGAAAGAACTAGATCGTCACCAGTCAGTTCTTCTCGCTGCTATCAAGTCACTCTTAGGTGAGTTTATTGGTAAGTTTAGTTTATCCAGTGACCTCTTTTATTCAAAAGAAAAGTTCCGTGTAGGGATCACTCACTATAGCGTTCTTGAGAAGTCTCTTGGTGATGTGTTCTCAATGGAGTATAGCAAGTCGATTGTTTTCAACTCAGAGCTTGTTAATAAACATAAGGTACCTGGAGCAGTAACTCTTGGACGAAAAAATCTTATTGATGCCATGATTAAGAATCCTGATAAAGTAGGGGCGAAGTTTGGCATACAAGGTAATGGGCCAGAAGTAGCGATTTATAAGACTTTAATGTCTACGGCAAATCTGACTTATTCAAAAACTAATCATAAATTAAAAATCAGTAAAGATTCTGAAATGATTAAATCGTTTCTTAATGACTACACTGATATCTTAAGAAGCTTTTCTAGAGGAATTAGCTACAGTGAGCTGATTGATAAGCTTGTTGCTCCTCCGTATGGCTTAAGAAAAGGACTTGTTCCTCTATATGTTGCTTTGTTTGATCAAGTGCTTGAGCACCCTGTTAATCATTACTTTGATGGAGAGTATATTCCTCACCCAGATGGTGAGCACTTTGAACTTATTCTTAAAAATCCTAAGCTTGGTAAACTTCACTATGCTGAAATTTCTAAGGCAAAACTTAATTACTTAAAAATGCTTGGCACTGTATTTAATAGTGAGGATAAAGCCAGTGTCTCAACTTCTGTTGCCGCCATTCTCAAATGGAAGAAAGATGTTCCTGAGTACTCAAAGAGTGCCGCCAAAACTTCAATGGAAGGTAAGAAGTTTCTTATTGCTATTTCTTCAGCGAAAGAACCAGATCGCTTGGTCTTTAAGCAAATTCCTGAGGCCCTTGGTTTTGAAGAAATCTCAGATAAGACAAAAATAACAGAGATTAAAAAAATAGAGGAAGATTTACGCTCTACCAAAGATCATACCGTACAGGTTTATCAGGGCTTAATTAAAGATCTCCATGCTTCTTTAATTGATGCTCTCGCTTTCTTACAGACTAATTGCTTAGGAGTTAAAGCAAGTCCTGTTCCAAAGGGAGCTAATCTTGCAAAGCTATATCAAGATAACTGGACAAAGTTTGCAGATACTATTCGTAATCATGCTTTTAACAAAAAAACAGCTAACTTTGTTAACCGTTTTAAAAACTTTGATAGCTCTAAACATCCATTTTTCTTTGTTGAGACAATTGCTGATGTACTTACAGGAACGCATCCTAGGTACTGGGATAAAGAAGGGGAGAGTGTTTTTAACCTTGCCCTAGAAAAAGTTGTCAATGAAATAGAGATGGTCTCTGAGTTTTTAAATGATGACTTTAAAGGTGAAAGTGCTGTAGCATTTATTAATAAAGAAAGTGGTGAGAAAAAGTTCTTAAGACTTGGTGTTCAATCAGACCTTTCATCAAAGCAAGCTGAAATAAAAAATAAAATCGAAGACCTTGTTAAAGAACTTTCTGTAAAAGACAGAAATAATCTTCTTTTGGACCTCTTATCTGCGCAAAAAGATCAAACTGGGAATGTATCTGTTGTCAGAGAATATTCTAAGTATGTCGAATAGCTAAGGTTGGCCTATGCAATATCAGGATTATGAATTTAAATATGATAAGTCGAGAAGGCAAATTTGCCCTCTATCTGGTGGCAAAGACTCAACAGCTCTTGCCATTTATTTAAAAGATAAAGTTCCTAATCTTGAATATGTTTTTACTGATACTGGCGCTGAACTTCCTGAGACTTACGAGTACCTAGATAAGCTTGAAGCTTTCCTTGGAAAGAAGATTGTTCGCCTTAATAGTGATAAAACTTTTGATTACCTTCTCAAAAAGAATGGTAATTATTTACCTTCAGCTAGAGCACGTTGGTGTACTGCAGAGATGAAAATCAAAAGTTATGAGCGTTACATTGGTGATGACTTAATTGAGTCATATGTTGGTATCCGTGCCGATGAAGACCGTGAAGGGTATACTTCAAATAAAGACACTATTAAACCAAGGTATCCATTTCAAGAGGATGGAATTGATCTTGGTGGTGTAAATAAGATCTTAGAAGAGTCTGGCATAGGTATGCCTAAGTATTATGAGTGGCGCTCTCGTTCAGGCTGCTATTTTTGCTTCTTTCAGCGTCGTATTGAATGGATTGGTCTTAAAGAAAGGCATCCCGAGCTCTTTGAAAGAGCAAAAGAGTATGAGAAAGCCGGTTATGCAGGCGATGATGTTCCATTTACTTGGATTAAAGGCATGAGCCTTGAAGAGCTTGAAGGGAAGGAAGAAGAGATTAAGGCCAATCATGCAAAAAGAATGGAGCGCGAAAAGTCTAGAGCTCGTGGAAAGCATCTTACAGATGTTTTCAAATCGGTTGTTGATGATGACGGTGAAGAGTCGAGCTGTATCGTTTGCGATTTATAATTTTTTTAATGTATGGCCTGAAATCTTCAGGCCATTTTCTTCTAAAATAGCTTCCCAACGTTTTCTAGTGCCAATATCATTCCTGGATAAGAGATCTTTACTTTCCTCTTGCTTGGTAAGTTTTCTAAACTTTTCGTATCCTGGAAAGTCTTCTCCTACAAATGTTTCTTTTCTATGGAGAATCGGTGGATTCTCCCTAAGTTCGAAGTCCCATAACTTTGTTGTAAGTTTAGGAAGATCAACGACAACAGTATATAAAAGTGCTGGGTGTGCAAATTTTTGAAAGTCTTCATATACCATGAAGCTTACTTTTTCCTTCATTTTATTTATTTTAAGAAGGTTACAACCTTCAATCTCACCAAGAAGTGTTTGAGCAACTCCAACCTTAACTTGAATTGGGGCAGGAAGTTCTTTGACATAGCTAGGATGAATATAGACTGCATCAGGTAGAACCTTACCAATTGTTATATGCTTGTGGGCTTCTCGCATAAGTCGATCATTACCAAGAGAGAAGAGGAGCTGAGTAGCTTTATTAAGACAATCTTTATAGTTGGTAAAGAAAGACTTTATATCAAGTTCGAGACTTAGAGGGAGGTCTGACTTTTTAGGAAAACCATGCTTATCAAAACGTCTTAGGGCAAAGAAAACAAGAATTTCTTCAATACGACGAGCTCGAATATCAAGAAATTCTTCTTCATCAATGTTATCTAAAATAATATTTTCTATTTTTCTTTTTGACTTAAACTCATCAATTAGGCTTTTAAAATCATCACTCTCTAAAGGGGAGGGGACTCGTCCATGTTTTAGAACAAACTCCATTACTGGTTGGATAAAAGCTGACTCTTTAATAAGCTCTTCAAGTTTGGGCTTGAAAACTCTAACTTTTCGAGGCTCTCTTGTAATTGGATCTAATCTTGTGACTTCTAATGTTACAGGTCTATTATACCTATTATCTAAGTAACTAAGTTTTTCCTTTTCACTTTTAAAGATGAGGAAAATACCAGGCTCTGCAGATATAGCATCTGTATTGAGAGTCGACTCTAGATAATTCTTGATTTCACTTTGATCGTAATACTTTTGAAACGTTCCTCGAGAGGAAAGCACTCCATCTCCATGCTCTTGACCTTCATAACCTTTTTGGGACTTTGTCATAACCGAGACACATAGGAGCTTTTCTGCTTTGGCATATGCTTCCATGAGAGCATCTCGTCTCTCAGAAGTCTTTTCAATGACGTTGAGAACATAGCCCAGATTGACTATATCGGAGCTTACTTTTTCGGCCTGAGGCTTGAAGTAGGGGTCCCAGCCATTAACTTTTCCAAAGCCATTCTTTTCAAGGATTTGAAGGTCTTGTCCATGGCCACAGCCATAATCGAAGAAAGTCATCTCTTTTGATAAAAGACCTCTGTCTATTAAATAGTTAACAGGTCGGGAGAGTTTATTTCTACGAATGGCCGTTTTATGTCTTTGAATCATAATATTTAACTTTTTGTTTTTATACCTGAGCTGATACTATTATTCAAAAGGAGATAGATTTGTATCTTGATTATAATGCGACTGCTCCTTACAGTCCTAAAGTAATAGATTTTCTTGAAAATAAGGCAAGCTCTTTTTGGCAGAATGCGTCGAGTGAGTATGCTCTTTCCCGCCCACTTGATGATGATATATCTGCCATACGTAGAGATATTGCTGCATTTCTGGACTGTTCCCCGAAAGAAATACTCTTCACTTCTGGGGCAACAGAGAGTACGAACTTAGTTCTTTCTAGAGAGAACCTAGAGTCTCTTGGTGTCGAGACTATAATCACATCAAGACTAGAACATCATGCAACTCTTGATAAGTGCAAGTTTCTGGAAAGCCTTGGCCTTAATGTTTTATATGTAGAAAATTCTGATGATGGAATATATGACCTAAATCATTTAGAGAAGTTATTAGATGAAAACAAAAAATCACTTGTTTCATTACTGTATGTAAACAATGAAACAGGTGTGATTAATGATGCGGTTAAAATTTCTGAATTAGTGAAAACTCATGGAGGTTTTCTTCACCTGGATGCAGTTCAGGCATTAGGAAAGGTGGAACATTCACTTTTTGATATAGACCCTCACTTTGTAAGCTACTCTGGCCATAAGGTAGGGAGTCTAAAAGGAGTTGGGATACTTTTTGTCTCATCTCAAATTAAGTTTTGTTCTCCCCTAAAAGGTGGAGGACAAGAGTTAGGACTTAGACCTGGTACATATAACTATCTTGGAATTAAATCTTTAGGGCTTGCCATCTCTGATATTAATCTTTCACGCCTTACTGAACTACAGGAGTTAAGAGCTGAGTTTGAAAAGAGTCTCGTCTCCCTAAGCTCACTTATTTCTATAAATGGAAATCATGCACCCCGAGTTTTTAATACTATCAATGTCTATCTTGGTATGAATGACTCTAGAGAAGTTCTTCTTTATTTAAGTTCTAAGGATATTCAAGTTTCAACAGGCTCTGCATGTACATCGGGATCAGTTGAACCATCTCACGTTATTCAAGCAATGGGGAAATCGAGGGAATATGCTCAAAAGTGTTTAAGAATATCTTACTCAAGAGAAATATCGCAAAACGATTTTAAGTACTTTATAGAAGAACTTAAAACAGCTCTTTCATTATAAGACAACAGAGAAGTTTGTGACCTTTACAGGGGTAAGTTTATTAATAAATTGCTCATTGATGTCTTGTGGAAATGAACACTCAATTACTTGAAAACTAATTTTATTCTTTTCTTTATTTATACGAATATACAAAGGGATAATCTTGTATTCTTTAGAAAGGTTTGGTTGAATACTTAAGATTGGATATACAAGTTTGTGTTTAGCTAGAGAGTTTGATTTATTCGACTTTGCTTCAATGATGCATAAGATATTTTCCCCACCTCTTTTAGCGGTAAATATATTGTCAACTTCTACTTGTCCATTATCATGTAGCCATTCTATGTCAGATTTAGAGTGGGGTTTCACTATAAAAGAATGAGTTGAGTTACTCGTGGCTGGGATAATGGGAGAGTCTGAATCGAAGTTAAGATGTCTTAATAAGACTTTTGAGTGAAGAAGTAGATTAATAAATGAAGATTCTGTTAGTTTGTTAATTACTCTGAAAGATTCATAGTTTGGATCATTTTCAAATCTATGCTCGGTGACATCATTTGTAGGGACACTATTGAATAGGAAGTAATCGCTCCAGTTATCAGTTTTTATTAGTGAGAATTGAGTACCTTTGCTATCACTAGACTTTCCTAATCTTAAAACCATATAACTGGCTTCTTTTAGTTCTGGCCTTAAGTCCTCAAAGGTTTGGATAGAAATACATTCAGCTGTTGATATCTTTTTAGACCAATTGATACGCTTTAAATAACCTTGGAATGACTCTGGAGTAGGTCTATTACCTTGATCTAATTCATTAATTTTTAAATCAAATATACTCATAGCTTTCCATAATAGAGGAGATCATATTTGCTAAGGTCGCTTGATAAGACCTTGTTATTACTATTGTACTTGAGTTTTTACTTGAATTCATTAAAAAGACCACCGACAAGTAAGACATACAATGTCCAAGTATGAATAAGTGAGAAAAAGATGTCGGCCGCCAATACGAGAAGATTGAAAATATTTAGCCTACTTAGAAGACTTGGCCAATCCAATGCCATGAGTATTAGAGAGATATATCTCTATATGAAAGATCTGGGGTTCAATTATTCACAAAAGACTATTGAGCGCGATCTTGATGCACTTACTTTAGAAAGAGGTATTGTTGCAACGAACTCTTATCCTAAGAAATTCTACGCAACTGGTGATTTTAACTTCAAGCAAGAGCTTGTTCTTGATTTTTCAGTGATTGAAACGATTCATATTGCTCTTGAAAACTTGAGGGAAACAAGTCATGACTATTTTGATGAGCATATTAAAAGGGCCGAGGTCGCTTTTGAGGAGGCCCTAAGCACTGAGCTGAGTGATCATCTTTTGGGAGTAAAGCATAAATACCACTTTGACTATGGTTTGACCGGTAAGCCTATTCACTCTAATTCACACAACGTAAAGCTTATACTTTCTGCATTACGCGAAGAAAGAACTTTCTGTTGTTATAATGCTTCCCCTTATAAAGAAGAAGTTGAGCTCAAAAATCTTGCGCCTCTTTATTTTGTTCTTAGTTCCGGCATGCCTTATCTAATCGCTAAGGACTTAGATGATGACTCGGTCTCATTTAAAAGGTTTCGTCTGACGAGACTAAGCAAGGTTAAGCTTGGAGGTGTATTTGATACTCTTGATTATCAGATTCCCTACGAATCGATTGACTCGATAGGTGGGTGGAGCGGAGAGGCCAAGGAAGTTCGTATTCATGCCAATGCAAAACTAGGAACTTTCTTTCTAGAAAAAGTCCTGCACCCCACTCAAAAAGTAGAGAAGCTAAATTCTGATGAGTACCTTATTTCTTTCACTGCACCATTATCAAATGAACTTATGCGCATTCTCGCAGGCTTTGGTGGGGATATTTATCACGTTGCACCTCTTGAGCTCGAAGAGGGAATAAGTTCGATCTGGGAAGAAGGGCTTAAGCATAAAGAACATAAAGAAGCTTAGACACTAATTGTCCAACCTCTAAACTATAATCCTCTCATGAAGAACAATGACGAGGATATAAATTACTCTCTCTCCAATATCAAATCACTAGAGAACTATCTTAAAAAGAATAAAAATGATGAAGAGGCTAAATTTGAAATTTATGCTGCATTATTAAGTTTGATTCTCGCTGATGGTTATAGCAGTGAACAAATTGAGGCTTACTTGAGGTATTGGTTTCACTTGAAAAAAGGGGAGGAGACAACGTGAAAATCATAAAAGAAGATATTGAATCTCTTGGGCTAAATAAAACATATAGTGAAATTGTACGTTTGGGTTCTATTGACCTTGAAAGGAAACTTTCTATACCTAAGGGGAGGGGACAAGTCATTCTGGTCGGTGCACGACCGGGAATGGGAAAGAGTTCCTTTGCCTTAGATCTTGTAAGATCATTTGTCTTTATTGAAAATAAGAGCGCGATATATTTTTCATTTGAGTTATTAAGTAAAGATCTTTCGAAGCGACTCATTTCCCAATCCTCAGGTGTCTCTTATAAAAAGCTGGCTCATTCAGAGCTGTCTAATAAAGATTTGAAAGATATGTCTGAAGGAATCTTTAAACTTAAAAACTTACCAATTTATATAGAAGATAGTCATGGGATGGATATTAAGCAAATGATGAAATCTATGATTGAGGTTTCTCATGGAGAGGAACTCGGAATGATTGTAATTGATTATCTTCAACTCGTACCAGGATCAGATAGGTTGAGAATCTTGAAGCAGATAGCTGATGAGGTAAAGATTCCGATTATAGTACTTTCTCAACTAGGGAGAACTGTAGAGTTGAGAGAGGACAAGAAGCCTATTCTAGAAGACTTAAAAGAAAGAGAAGAGGTTTATAAGTACTCTGATTGTATATTATTTCTATACCGTAAGGGCTTTTATGAGCAAAATAAATCTACTCTAAAGAGTGCAGAGCTAATTATTGCAAAAAATGATAATGGGGATACTGGGACTATTAATTTGAAATGGAGCTCTAATACACTAAGTTTCTTTGGCCATTGTTATGAATAGATCTTTCTTTTATCGTCATTTTAAGGATTGGTTAAAGAACAATAGAAGTAAGTTCCTACTCGAACCCTATATCTCAAGAGTTCGGAAGAATTAGTTCAGGGTTTACTTTAGAGGGCTTGGAAATGGTTACTTTTTAAAGGTTAGTAAAAACGGAGACTTCTCTTTGTTAAGCTATTATCTCTCTTCTCGTGATGGGGATTACTCATATGACTGGGTCACCGACTTTGATTACTTTATTGGAAAAGAATACTCTATTTTTCTTGATCTTATATAAGAAAGTACCCATTAGAGATTAAAATTGAAGATAGATTGAAGCTTCGTTTTATTGCTAAAAAGTTAACGGTAGAATTCTTAAGCAAGCCTTAATTAGGAATGAAGGATGGAAATTTTAGAAAAAGAATACGCAATATTACAAAGTCTCATTGACGATCAATTCTCAATATCCTCCTGTGCGGAACAAGTTCAATTAATTTTCGACTTAGGTGGTTTTTCGGAGATGTACGTTGAATATGAATATGAGACAATCTCTAAATTACTCAAAAACGAAAATAAGAGCTTAATTAAACTCATTATTGAATGTCGAGGGGGATATTACCGTTATCTTAGTAGTCTTGAATTTGATGGATTCTACACCGATATAGGCTTTCGGAATGATTGGCTCATATTGAGCAAGGATTCTTTCTATGATCTCAAAGTAAAACTTCATAATTGGAAGGAGTATTTCCAGGAAAATAATTTTGTTAGGAGTTCAAGTCTTCGTTTCTGGTTAATTAAGTATTTTCTTTCCGAGATCTTTCACAGAGAACTTGATCATGTTGAAATAAGTATGATTGAGGAGAGAGGAAGCTTGAATAGTCTTCTCTTTGAAAAGGACAATATAGAAGCTATTAAGTATTCATTAGCATTTTTTTATGAGGAAGATGTGATCAATTCGATAGTCTTGGATCCTGATATGTCACTTAACAACCTTCTTCCTTTTACAGATATAGGTAAAAAATTAAAATTAAAAGAAAAAGCATTACCTAATTCGATAGCTAAAATAAACTTTCAAAAACAGTACATATTTAAGGGGTACAGAGATTATCCTGTCTGCAAAATTTACAATTATTTGCTAGGAGTTCTGAATGATTAGTCAATTTAAAATATTACTACACCTATTTTTAGAAAAAGTAACAATAGGGTTTATAGGAAAACATGTCTCTAGAAAAAAGTCAGACCTTTCTACCTCTGTAAGATTAATCGTTATAAATAAAGATTTCTTGACCATGTAATGATATCTCCCATTATCAAAGTTAGTAGAATAAATTAAAATGAATTAACGAAGTGTTTAAGGAGAGGTCTACTGGAATATTTTGAAGTGGGAAAGTATAAATGATAAGAGGTTAAAATAAATAGAAGGGCGATGAAAATGATTGAAGTTAATTTTGAAGAGAAGTTAAAACGACCAATTTTAGGTGCAATTGGAGATAGAAAAACAAGTACATTACAATTGTCTGATCTTGAAGATTTTGAAACAGCATATTTTAGACTTATTAACGAAGAGTCCGCATTAAAATCTAAAAATATTATATATCTATTTAAGACCCTAAAAGAAGTACCTAGAATGAGAGGTGAGTCAGACATAGTTTATATTGGCAAAACAAAAACAAGTTTTAGAAATCGTTATTGGCCGATACGCAAAAATGAGATTAAAGACTTTGGTGACCGATATAAGTATTTAATCGAAAAGTTTGAGGGCTTGTATATAGTATTTATCGAAGCCAATGATCTTAATGTTAACTTTTTAGAGAGTGTTTATTTATATGAATATCTGAAGAAGCATCTTGAATATCCACCATTAAATATGAAAGGTTATAATCTTTCCCACTTTTCAGATTATCTTGATTAATGTCTCAGTTGCAATGGCTTTTCTTATCGAAAAAAAACCTCAGAGCTACTCTTGTTTGAAATTCAATTCGTCTCTTAAAATATTGAAGAGGCATTTAAGATAGCAATAGAGTATTGAGCAACAAGTATTGAAAGGCTTGAAGTCAATGCTTAGGCTGTTGTGCTCTTTTAAAAGTCTACTCTGAATCGATTACTTTTAGTTCAAGCCCTTATGGAAATAGGATGTGATTACTAGGTATGACTATTTTGACGTCACATACTTAGGTTGAAGCTTTTCATGCTATATACCGAATAGTTTCTATGTTCAAAACTAATCTCATGACATTGATGGATCTTAAGAGCTTTCTGAGATTTTATAACTCTGTTGTGAAGATTATCACGGAGCACATTAATTATTTCTCCTCTTCTCCCGAGCGCTATTTTTCACAAGTGGTTATGAAAAACTCGATTTACTTGGGAGTGATTATTGCAATTGGATTACTTGTTCTTACTCTTCTCATATTATTTGTGTGCAGAAGAAAGAAAGTAAATGTTCCACATGAAGTTCATTTTAATCCAGAAAATTCAGATCAAATGCAATTGAATTATTATCGAGATAATCTCAGTACTTCTGAGATTGGAACGTTTTATGAGAGATATATTGGCTATCTTTATGAGAAAGAAGGTTATGTGGTTCGGTTTCATGGCGCCACTAATGGTTATGATGATCTGGGACGAGATTTAATCATTGAAAGTAAGAAAGAAGTAATGATTGTTCAGGCAAAGTGCTGGGCGAAATATAAGAAAATTCATGAAAAGCATATTTTCCAACTCTTTGGTTCAATGGAGCATTATAAGAGAACCCATTTGAATGAAACGCGTGAAGTGAGAGCGGTTTTCTTTACCACAGCTAATTATAGTGAAAGAACAAAAGAAATTGCTAAAGTACTTGGAGTCGAGATTAATTTCAAAGATGTGGACAAAAACTATCCACTCATCAAATGCAATATTAATCAAAAGGGTGACAGAATATATCATCTTCCTTTTGATCCTTATTATGACAAAATCATGATCGATCTCTCAGTAGGTAAGTGTTATGTGCATACCGTTGAAGAGGCCATTTCAAAAGGTTTTCGAAGAGCGAATCGTATTCTTTGATCTATGTGTTTAAATCACTTAGTCTCAAAATTAATCCAGTTAAATTGTATAGATTGAAATCTTCTACACTATTTTATATTGTTAGAGTCAAAGATATTGCTACAAAATTTAGCCTCCGTAAGTATTTGCTCCACCATTTCATTTGGATTACTTAATCTGAGAAACTTCCTTTGAATTAAAGAGTATCCATTTGATAGTAAGACTTTTTTGTTAGCATTAAAATGATCTATCGAATTAACGTAGAAGGCGCAATAGCAATCCCAATAGTTAAAGATGTATTTTTTATCGTAGTTAAATCTGATGCCATCCTTCATTTTTCTTATATTTGAAATAGTAGAAGACTTCTCGAGCTGTGAAATAATTTCCTGCAAATGAAGTCCAGGGTTATTAACCCATTGTTCATCTGCTTCTAGAGAGCAAAATATAGTTTTTAAAGCAAACTGGTTATAAAATTCTCTATGCATCTCACGAGTTTTTTTGAATTCATTAAGGTCCTTTGATTTTTCTCGAATCTCATTATCTATTAATTCGAATAAACTAGATTTTCCTTTTGCTGAATTACAAGACTTGCAACATAGAACAAGGTTATCGATTCGATTTTCAAGACTTGGATCTATATCTAAAAATACTTTTCTAGGAATTTTATGATCAATACTCATAAAATTCGAACCTTCAAAATTAAGAGAGAATTCATGATCACAGTAAAAGCAACGACAGCTTTTTCCATTTTTATTTGCCTGATTCTTGACCAATTTTCTGAGTGTGAACATTGAATTAAATGGATAATCCATTTTAGTGTCCTTATTGAGTGATAAAAAATAATTTCTATTAAATTTTACTATATAAATAAGAAATATGTCTGTTCTTGACGAAAGTTAGTACCAGTTGACTTATCTTGAAATATTCAAGGTTTGTATTACTCAAAATAATCAAAAAACAAAATCAAGTAACTGTATTTATTCTTTGAGGCGGGGATAGAGAATGTCTTAAGGCCGTAAAGAATTGATGTATTTGTTTTTTCACCACACTCTATTTTTTACTACGGAAGCCTATTTAGTTCAAATAAATGAGAAGATCTTACCATAGCCATGTAATGTGTCCGGAGTATGTAGGGGTCTAAATTGAGAGCATCCAGACAAAACTAAGTTTGCATGTATTATAAAAATCAAATTAAGCTTTTTCACTTTTATCTTTTTAATCTTTAATAATTTATGAATAATAATACAACACTTTAAATTGATTTAGAAATATTTTATGTAAGGTAAAAGTATGAAGCTTGGTTACAACCTTTTATATGTTAATGATGTCCCGACCACAATGGATTTTTATGAAAAAGCTTTTGGGTTAAAGAAAGGTTTTCTGCATGCGGAGGGAGATTATGGAGAAATGATCACTGGAGAAACAAAACTAGGTTTTGTAAGTCATAAGCTTGCTGGTTCACATGGATTTTCATATCGAAAGCAGACTACCTCAGAGCTACCTTCTTTTGAAATTGGATTTGTTTCAGTAAATGTTGAAGAGGCATTTAATAAGGCAATAGAGAATGGAGCGACAAGTGTTAAAGGACCGGAAGTAAAACCTTGGGGACAGGTTGTCTCTTACGTTCAAGATAATAACGGCTTCTTAATAGAAATTTGTTCACCAATGAATTAGTACCTTGGGAGCTATTTCTATTTTTACAAATAAAGGTTCAACCGAAATTATAATAAGTAACTGTTTTTAAGCATTAAAATGTGGAGCCTAGTCGTTATACTTTAGTTTTAAAGTATAAATTGAAGGTATAGTCAATGCTTAGCCCGTCGTGCTCTTTTAAAATTTCCTTATAGGTGTCAGTAGGGAATTCGATTTTTAAAACAGACTCAAGATCTTCACGGCTTTTAAAAGTCCACTCTGAATCGATTACTTTTAGTTCAAATCCTTGTTTCTTCCAAAAATGATCAATCTCTCTTTGTTTGGAGTCTGAATGGCCAAAACTGCGTTTAACCCAATTGCCAAATGTTCCTTTCTCAAGATTATTATCGATCATAACGAAGGTGCCACCTCTTCTTAAGATACGAAAAACTTCTTCAATTCCTTCTTCACAGCCTTCACCCCAGAAGTAGGCAAAGCGTGCATATGCGAGATCAATGAGATCATTTTCAAGGCATATGGCTTCTGCAGAGCCCTTTAGCACTGATACATTTTTTAAGTTCTCTCGAACGAGACGATCCATTGCTTTCAGTCGAGACTTGTCGTGGGGTTCTATTCCAAAAACATGATCCGCCTTTCTTGCATAAAAAGGTAGGTGATAGCCTGTACCACAACCTACATCAATGACCTTTTTCCCTTCCCAGCCAAAGTGAGATTCTAGGAAAGACTCTATCTTATGTTGAGGATCACAAGCTATGTTTTCAATTTCATAAAGATCACTATCGGTCTGAATATTTGGAGAAACATGAACTCCTGCATTTAAGTCTTTCATACAGTATGGCCCTCTGAGTTTAAGGTATTAATGTAATCTAGATACATTTGTCATAATTTTTTAAATGATTTGGTAAGTCTATTTTCTTGATTTAAAATTGAAAAGGATTAAATATTTAGAAGGTAAAACCATGAACTTTTATTAATTAACACTCAAACCTCATAAAAGTACATAGAAATTAATAATGAAATTAGGTAGTTAATAGTCTTTCCATAGCTTTAGACTGTCTAAAAAAATGACACTAGCGAGTAAATAGGTGTCATGGTCTAAGATAAACGTCATTTTTTACTATAATTGGGCAAATAGTAAAATAAATGAGGTTTTTATGAATAAACTTAAATCAACGATTTTCGCTGCTCTCGCTCTTTTGGCATCTTTTTCGTCACATGCTTTAGAGGTAGATGCTAAGAAGTATGAAGTTACAGTTAAAGTTAAGGCACGAAATAGTGGTGACTATAATTTCTTGGGAGCTACAAGTAATGAATACCAAGTTCAGATTAACCTTCAGAAGAATCAGTCCTATCGTTATGGTGATGGAGGAAGTGGTAGCTTTTTTCTTTCAGTGGCTCCGCTAAAGGGTGGTGATATTGCTCACAATAGTGGTATTTTTTCTCCTTATGAAGCTTTGAGAATGGGGGAAGAGCTTACGCGTAAGACGATCGTTCATTTACCCACAAATGTAATGTATAAGACCTATCTTGGTGTCACCGTTTATGAATCAGATTTTACGATTCCTGTTCCCATTCCTTGTGGCGGTTGTGTTATTCCAGTGAATGAAGACGATATTGATTTAAAAGAATCCATTTCTTTAAGTGATGGTGAGCAAGAACTCACTTATTCCACTGAGTTTTCTGATATCCAAATTAGTATTAAATTGGTCGAAGAAGGGGTTAAAGAACTTAAAGACATTTTAGAAGAACAAGAAAGATATATCTTCCCAACTTCTACTTTCGGTCCAGACCTCAATTACTTAGAAAAACATATTATCGAAAATCTTTAAAATATAAAATTAGGTACAAGGTTACTTTTGGGACTCTAGGCGTTTGTCTTAGTTTATCCCAAAACTAACCAAGTAGATATCGAAGGGATCACAATGACAAAAATAGTTTATGTGTGGGTATTAGCTTATTCAATTTTCTTTAACTCCATTGCGATGGCAGCAGAGTCACAATCTGATTTAATCGCTTCGTCTAGTAAGAATGATATTCAAATGATTACTAATGGTACGAGTGTGGCAAAGTCTATTGTCTATGGTGATGGTCATTGTAATCGTGCTTGTCGGAGAACGGCTAAGAAGTTTTCTAAAGCATTTGTGAGAAGTATTAAAGAGCGAGGTATCGATGAGGTTGATACTGATGAAGAATTTGGTTTCTTGTCGACTGAGTTACTCAATATGGCGCTCGCTTCTATTGATCGTGCCTTGAAAGAGTCGGGTAGTAGTGATGAGATGAAGAACTTCTTTGAAAATCCAGAATTCGTAAATAGTCTTTTAAAGAATCTTTTGGCCGGGTTGCAAAAGCGTGGTTATAACAAATTCGTAAAAGTCATTGTTGGTGGGGTTTTAGTGGTAGGACTTGTCGCCACAGGGCTTTATATTGGATTGGCCATTGCCTACACGATTCCAGTTGCACCTGTTGCTATGGGAGTTATGGCCGGAGGCGGTCTCGTTGGTGGTAAGGTTGGTGTGAAAGTAAATAGAGCAATCTATGATAGCTCTCTACCCAATCATCAAATCGAGATTCTCACAGAAGGTGGAGAAAGTTTACTGGTAGACTATCAAGAATCTGAAATCGAAGATAATAATCTCTATTAATTAAAAAGCCTCCTTTCGGAGGCTTTATTTCTTATTAAAATTAGGTACGTATGAAAATTTGGGTTGATGCCGATGCTTGTCCGAAGGTTGTTAAAGAGCTTCTCTTTAAAACTTCTCTGCGCTTAAATATACCGCTGTGCTTAGTGGCCAACTCGTATATGAATATTCCATTTCATCAGCTGATCTCTTTTATTAAAGTGGAAAGTGGAGATGATGTTGCTGACATGTATATCGCCGAGCATGTTGCACCGGAGGATCTTGTTATTACAGCGGATATTCCTTTAGCTGCTGAGATTGTGAATAAGAAGGCTATGGCCATCAATCCACGAGGCGAGCTCTACGATGAAGAAAATGTTGGCGAGAGGCTTTCTATGCGCGACTTTATGAAAGAGCTTAGAGATGGTGGTATTGAGACTGGTGGTCCGGAATCTTTTGGGGTTAAGGATAAGGCAAACTTCGCAAATACACTAAATCGTATCCTCGCTCAAAAAGGCTTTAAGTAAGATCGGACTTTGTTCGTTTTTTCGTGTCATTGAACTAAAAATAGACCTTCCCCATGGGAAGGCCTTTTTTACATTTATATATTAGAGTTTTGTACACATAGTAAGAGGGATGTCTTTTTTGAAGTGGTTACACTTCGCTCTGGCCTTCTGACAAGCTTGTTTCTGTACACCAGAACCTTTTGGGCCTGTCGCTGAAGCGGAGAATCTCTTAATATCTTTTCCCCAGACCGTTTCAAATTGAAATGAACACTTACGGGTTACGTCTTGAACTTTCTTTTGAAGAACAAGTTTGGCCTGCTTTACTTTGATATTTCCTTTCATATGAATTTGCCACACGCCCTTGTCGTTGTCGCCGAAAGTTTGGAAGGTGATAGGGTGATACGCTCGGTTGGATTGAAAATCAAACTGATTGCCTTCAATCGCTTCCACTGCCGAAACGGAAGGTCCAATTTTTAAAAAGGCCTCTGCCTTTCCTCGTTTAGATTTGGCCCTAAGGACGACCTTCTTTAGATTCCATTTAGTAAGATCCATTTTTGGATGTACCTTTTTGACTTCTTGTTTCAGTTTTATCACCGATTGCTTTTTGAATTGTTGATGATCAAATTGAAGGACTACGCTCTTCTTTTGAGGTGCTGCGCTAATTGACAGTGTCATAAGTGCGACTGCAGAAGTTACCACTTTTTTCATCATTCTCATTTTGAATTCCATCTTCATCTCCATTTCTTTTTCTCTATTCGTTAGAGAGTTATTGTCCATGTATTCGTTTTAGGAAATGAGCTTGCATAGGCATAGAGGCAAAATGCACCACCCCTGTGTTTTATCTTTAATGTTAGAAAATTTAATGAAGAAGTTATGTATTTCTTTTTTTCAGGGACAAAGTGACCACATTTTGTGATTTATTGTGCAGCACCGTTTGGGCCTAGAAGACCAAACATACCTTTGGGAATGTTTAGATTTACATCTTTTAGTGCTTCAACGCCGTTGTCGTAGGTCTTTGAAACAGAGTTTACCTTAAGACTCATCGGACTCATTGGACTCATGCTTGATCTCCATTTAATTATTTTTCATTGTTAAATACAATGTGTTGACTCGTTTCGTCAACGAGAATAACTCCATGGAGATCTGAAGTCGTAGTCTTAGTTACTTCCTTCGGTGCAGAAGATTTCGTCGATGAAGTACTCGAGCCTAGAATCACCGTTGTAGCCGTAATCATCATCGTCGTATTCGCCTCTCGTTTGTACTCTTTGAATGGTCATATAAACTTGACCTTCGTTTTCAAAGCCAATGACAAGTGAGAAGTAATCATAATCTGAATCGAGCTCTTCGTTGTAAACAATATCTTCTCTTGTAAAATTTGTAAGACATCGCTCATTGAAGTTTTCGACTGCAAAATTTTCTTCGTCAATTAAGTAAGAAAAAGCATTTAAAGATAGAAATAAAGTAAAAAGCGTAATCATGACTTTCATAGTAAACCCCCAATATTTATCTGATTCATACCGAAGACAAAGGAGTTTTGGCAATAGGGTTGTGAAAAGACTGCCTTTTGAAAGGGCATAACTAATGAAATCTTAACAATCAAAAATCATGTTAAGAGATCTACATACTTTATTAATAGGGGCTTCAAGTAATCATTTTTCCTTAAACTTATAATAATTTCAGTAATAAAGGAGATATTATGAATTTAACGAAAGAACTTAATGAATTTAAGAAAGAATTTAAAAGCAATGTAAGTGATGACGTTCAATCTAAGATGCGTGATGGACATGATGAACTAGCGAAGAAAAAAGTTGGTGAAAATGCCATTGAAGTAGGAGAAGAGTTTCCCGAGTTTTCTCTTATAAACTGTGAAGGTACCGAACTCAGATCTCAGGATTTACTAAGTGATTCACGTTTTCTCATTGTTTCATTTTATCGAGGAGGGTGGTGTCCTTATTGTCAAAGAGAGCTTAAGGCCCTTAATGAGTCCTTACCTGAATTTGAAAGATATAACGCTAAAATGGTGGCCATTACTCCTGAAAAACCTGAAAAGGCCAAGGAGACAAGAGAAGAGTATGCTCCCCATATGACTATTCTTCATGACGATCACTGTAATTTTGCAGAACGAGTCGGGCTAGCTTTTGAATTACCTGAAACTCTTAAAAAGACTTACGAGGAAGATCTCGATATTCATGTGGCCGACTTCAATGGGGACTATCGATTACCCGTGCCCGCAACCTATGTTATGGACTCTGAAATGAAGGTGATTAAGCGCTTTGTAGATATAGACTATAAAGAAAGACTTGATCCTTCAGAAATTATAGAGATTCTTAAAGAGAAAGCCCTGCACTAATCTCTTTAGGAATTCTCAGACTTAATCTCATTCGGGGTGTTCGTATTTATTCTCTGTGATAATACGAACACCTTTTTCTTTAAAGAAGAAAGCAAATCCCCATTGCATAAAGACCATCACCCGGTTTCTAAAGTCGATGAGAAATAGAATATGAACGACACACCAGCATATCCAAGCAAATAATCCCGAAAATTTAAAACCCCGAAAATCAACCACGGCCCTATACTTACCAATAGTCGCCATCGTTCCTTTGTCGAGATATTGAAAGGGGAGGCTCTTTTCTTTTAATAATTGTTTGGCAACATGTTTTCCTTGCTGAGAGGCAACTGGGGCTAAGGCCGGAAGAGGATCTCCCTCTTTATCCTTTGAGTTCGCGGCATCCCCAATGATGAAAATTGAGGGATAGTCCTTGAGGCTAAGATTATCCTCAACATAGAGACGTCCCATCTTGTCAGCATAGTCATCGCCTTGTTCTTTATCAGGTATTAGAGCTTTGGTAAGAGCTGATGTCGTATTACCAGCGGCCCAAATTATATTCTTAGAGGCAATCACTCTATTACCGACTTTCACATATTCGTCTGTTATTTCCTCTACACGATCGCCAGTAAGAACAATGACCCCTAATTTTTCAATATATTCTTGAGCTTTCTTAGATAGCTTCCCCGAGTAGGCAGGGAGAACTTCCTTTCCCCCTTCAATGAGATAGATTTTTGCTTTCTTCGAATCAAAGTTTTTAAATTCTTTAATTAAGATATCATAAGCAATCTCAGCGAAGGCTCCTGCGAGTTCAACTCCAGTGGGTCCTGCTCCAATGATGACAAAATTTAGCTCATCGCTATTATTCTTCTCACACTCCTCAAAAGATTGGAGAACTTTATTTCTTATAGTGAGGGCATCTTCTAGAGTCTTTAAACCAGGAGCGAGCTGACGCCACTTATCTTGACCAAAGTAAGTGGGCTTAGAGCCTGGAGCTACAATCAGAAAGTCGTAAGGTAATTCCTTACTTGATTTACACTGGATAACTTTCTTGTCCTTATCAATATTTGTGACTTCATCTAAGAGAACGAGGATATTAGGGTAGTGTCCGACAATTTCTCTTAAGGGAACGGAGATATCGGCAGGGGATAAAGCAGCTGAGGCGACTTGATAGAGTAGAGGCTGGAAGAGGTGGTGATTTTTCTTATCAATAAGAGTAACTTCATATTGTGAATTGGCCAATGACTTTGCGGCTGAGATACCACCAAATCCTCCACCAATGATTATCACTTTCTTTTTTGCAGTCATACACAACTCCAGCTTGTTTTCTAAGCTTACTTTAAGCCCTTTCTTCGGTTGAAACAATGGGCTATTTTTGAAATAATATATTTCCAATATGGAAATAATTAAAAAGACCACATTTGATCGAATTTATGCTCTTCAACTGGCCTTCCTTGTTCTTAAAGAGGGAACCTTTGCAGGAGCAGCCAAGAGGCTAGGGACTAGTCCATCTCATATCACAAAAGAGATTCAAAAACTGGAATCCTATTTAGACACGACACTCTTTAAAAGAACGACACGCTCCTTATCGTTAACAGAAGAAGGTAAACTTGTTCTAGATCGAGCAAGAGGAATCCTTAATGATGTGAGTGAGCTAGAGAATCAGGTGCAGGGCTCAGTGAGTTCTCCTCAAGGGTCCCTTCGAATTACGGCACCTACAACATTAGGTCAGAATTTATTGGCCGAAATTTTTGCTCAATTTCAGCTGGATCATCCCTATATGGATCTTGATTTACGCTTTACGGATCGAATCTTAGATCCAGTTGAGCAAGATATTGATTTGAGTATCCGCACGGCTTTTCATTTGAAGGACTCTAGTCTCTATGTAAGAAAGCTAGGTGAGATTGAAAGAGTCGTGGTAGCCTCTGCTGCTTATCTTGAGAAGTTTAAAGAACCTCGTAATCCTGACTTTCTTCACAAGCATAATTGTCTTCTCTATATGCGTGGAGATAGTCCATTTATTTGGTCCTTTGCCAAAAATAAGAAGCAAAAAGATATTCATGTACAGGGAAGTTATAAATCGAATAATCTTTTGAGTTTGATTCGTGCTTGTGAGATGGGAGTCGGAGTTTTAAATATTCCTCGCTATCTTGTTCAAGAATCTATTGAAAGAGGGGATTTGAAAATTCTCTTTAAGTCTTGGAAGCTTCCCGCCCATCGAATCTATCTTCTTTCTACGCGACGTCCTTCAGAGAGTAAGAGGCTGCAATCAATTGTTGATCATTTAACTAACCATCTTCTGGTTTAATTAAAGATAAAAACGAAGAGTGAAAGTCTCACTCTTCGTTAGGAATGTTTTATTTCTGCTTATTAAAAAAGTCGATCGTCCCTCTTAATAACTTTTCCCAAGTTTCTTTTTTCTTGGGACTATGTCCTTCGCCTTTAATGACTTCGTACTCTACAGGTTTTCCGAGTTCTTTTAAACGAGCTACGTACTTATCCATATTCTCTACTCTTGTCCGAGTATCATTTTCCGTATGATAGACTTTTAGGGGAATCGAAACCTTTTCAGCATGAAAGAATGGAGAGCGCTCTCTTATGAGTTTGTCATCCTTTCCTATAATGCCCACTTCTGACTTGAATTCATTTTGCCAACCTTCACTGGGGGGAATTGTTTCTAGAAATTCGAAGAGATCTCCAATGGCCACAATGGCCACCGCGGCTTTAAATTCTTTAGGGTGATAAGTTATTGCAGCTAAAGTTGAATAACCTCCAAAGCTTCTTCCTGCTATGAAGACGTTATCTTTATCTGCATAGGGTATCTTATCTAAGGCCTTTTTGGCCCATACAAGATCTTTTATATGCGCTCCACCCCAGTCACGATCGTTTAAGGTTTCAAACTTCTTTCCAAAACTTGTAGAACCTCTGAAGTTTGGAGCAAGAACGATATAATTACTTAGAGCATAGTACTGGAAGTAGGGATAGTATTCATGCCCCGAATACCAGTCTGGTCCACCGTGAGGCCAAATGATGACAGGATACTTCTTCTTTTCTTTCTTCCAATGTTTCTGGGTCACTAAAATTGCGTGAATATCCATGCCATCAAAACTCTTGTAATGGATATCCTCTGTTTGTGCCATCTCATCAAAGGAGAGACCGGAGTTATTAAAATGAGAGATTTGCTTGGTCTCTTTTTCACTTACAAAGTAAAGCTCTGGCGGTTTCCCCAGTTGGTGCTTTTCGATGATAAATTGATTCTTTGTATGGGGTATAAGAGAAACACTTTTAATAAGTTCATTCTCAGGCTGATTCGTTAGCGCAATAGGAGTTTGGAAATGTCCTTTAAAAACCTCAATCGTTGATCTCCCACTTCCTGATGAGTAAATACGCGATAGATTCTTCTCTTTATCATAGGAACAAAAGAGATCTCTTGTCTTATCATAGCGAACCCAGTTGATTTTCTTAGGATGATTGATATCGATATAAGCACATCCGTATCGATCTCTTTTGTGTGAGGTATTGATGTAGAGTTTATCACCCAAAATATAACTTGGAGAATAAGAAGTTCCTGGCCTTTTATGAAGAAGAGTTGCCTTTCGTGTTCTCATATTCACTTCATAAAGATCAGAGGTCGCATTATTTTTTGATTTCGTAACAAAGAGGCGACCTTTCTTCCAATCTATTTTTGCCCCTGCTATTCCAAATCCCTTTTTCGTCAGGGCCTTGGATAGCTGCTTCGTGGTACGGTTGTATATATAGGGACGATAATGGGCCTTGTCAGAATGATTACTAACGATCAGAAGCTGATTTCCAGAAGAATCGGTATCATAGAGTCTTGCCTTACGATCTGGTGAACCAATGAGTTTAGTTACTTTCTTTTTTTCGAGTATAAGCTCGTAGATTTGATATTGTTCGTCTCCACCCTTATCAATTCCTAAGTAGAAGTGACGATTAGGTTCATCAGCTCGAATCCAACCAATACTTTGACCGGCATCGTATACGAGTTCCTTCTTTCCGGTAGAGATTTCTACTTTATAGAGCTTTCTATATTCATCAGTAGGAAAACGGGTAAGAAGAAGTAAGTGTTTACCGTCGTTAAGGGGAATGTATCCGGCGGAACTTGTAATTTGATTGAATTGATCAAAAGAAATTTCTTTATTTTGAGATTGAGTGCTACAGCTTGAAATTGTGATGGCCATAAGAATAATGATCCACTTCATAAAACCTCCTATTAAAAGTGCGGATATTGTACAAATTAGGCAAGAAGAAGGCTAATAAATACTCTTATACTCATTAGTCAATTGGTGGCAGGAGTTATACAATAAGGAAAATAAAACTCGTAAAGGTATTAAGTCCAAATGAATGAAATTCTCACTCTCATTGATTACGTAGGATCTTTTGTTTTTGCTATCACTGGTGCAACCATTGGTGGTAAATCGAATTTTGATTTCTTCGGGATGCTTTTTTTGGCCTTTTTAACTGCAGTAGGGGGAGGAACGGTTCGCGACTTAATTATTGGTGAGCCTGTTTTTTGGAGTGTGAACCCCATTTATCTCTATATTATATTTATCTCTACTCTCTCAACTTTCTTCTTCATGAAAGTTTATGAAAGAGGATCTTCTTTACTCTTCTTTCTTGATAGCTTAGGTGTGGGAACTTATGTGGTTATTGGAACTCATAAGGCCCTCGTTTTAGGATATAACTCGGAGACGGCTTTCATCATGGGGACGATTAGTGCTGTACTAGGGGGAATTCTGAGATCGGCCTATAGTAAAGAACATTCTATTCTCTATAAGAAAGAACTCTACGCTACAGTTGCAGGTGCAGCTTCTTTGCTCTTTATTATTTTTTATAGACTGGAAATCTCAATGGATCTAAGCATCCCGCTTGTCATAATTTTTGCTGTGGTTCTTAGGTACTTGGCCGTGCGTTTTAAAATTCAACTTCCAACAATTTAAGAAGATTTTTATTTTTCATTTTGAGTAATATTAGTCTATTGGAAGGAAATAAGAGTTTGTGCTTTATGCCAAACTAAGTTACACTGAAATTGTCCAAAGTTTCTTTATAGCTCAAACAGCTAGCAACTCCTGATATATAAATCATCTTTTGACTACGGAGAAATAATTCTCCAAAGTTATTTTCACTCTTAAAACAAGTAAAAGTAATTAATAGCACAATCTTGTGCACGATAGGCCATGTCCTATTTCTTATATAGACGTGTAAAGTCACGTCTATAATTTTACCTTGGAGGTAAAAAATGAATTCAAAAATTTATGTGGGTAATCTTTCTTATGATACTGAAAACTCTGAACTCGAAACTTTATTTTCTACTATAGGAGCTGTGAGCTCTGTAAATGTTATTAAAGACCGTGATACGGGAAGAGCAAGAGGTTTTGGCTTTATTGAAATGGAATCACCGACTGATACAGAGAAGGCGATTACAAATTTACATGATAAAGATTTTAAAGGCCGAAATCTGGTTGTTAACTTAGCCAAAAGCGATAACCGTAAATCCTTTAATCCTAGATACTAAGAGTGTGCATACCAGGCGTCAGTTTACTGGCGCCTCTAAAAAAAGGATTAGTCATGAATATTTTTAAAGAACATGTAAAATATAATACTGAAGTTTATTCTTTAGATCATGGGGATGGGGAAATTATAAATTATCTCAATTTGTATGACGGACTTGATGATTATTTTGAAGTTAAATATAAGAAGAATGGAGACTCGGTGCTTTATTCTACAAAGTCTTATGATCGAATTCGAATAGAATCAAGTTTAAGTGTTCTTTCTGAGGCTTTGTTAGTTCTTGCTGAAAAAATAAATTCAGCGCAATTCGAATTTGAGTACAATTCATATAGTCGCATGCATTCTCATTTTGATATTGGTTTAGTCGTGAATGTTATTGCTGGATTTATGAATAAAACAGATCTTAATTCAGACGAAGAAGAAATCTTTTCTTTATGTTTAAATAGTTTAATATTAGAAGTATCAAATGTTTATAATGTTTCTGTTGTAAATGCGAGAGGGATTATAGGAGATCACTTAAGAATTTCTGCTTAGCCTTTACGCAAACAATATTCATAGTGAAGAAGAGGATTGCGTGAAAGAAAAGATACTATCTCTATTTAAAAGGTTTAATATTTCTGAAGGTCGTTTACTCGAAATAAATACTTTTGAAACAAATATTGCAGAGTATATTGCCGAAGAATTTCCTGCGCTTCATTGGATATGTAGTTCCGAGAAGAAAAATCACACTGCTATAAAAAATTGCTTAATTAAAGCGAAGCTTCCCAATATTCATGGGCCTGAAACTTTTATGCTAGGAAAGGATGACTTTCCAGGTAAGAGGCCTTTTGATTATGTCTTTATTGAAGAGACGCTCTCTTATCTATCCTGGAAGGAAAATAAGGCACTCTTTAAACTTTTGGGCAAGAGGCTGAGAGAGAGCTCTCTCGTTATCTTGCATGAAACGGTGGCCTTTGGTGAGGGAGAAATGTCTTCTGAATTAAAGAAAGAGGATCGTCTTCTCAAAGAGAAGAATCCACAATTTGGTATTCGCCATTTTGATAATATTGTCCAGGCAATGGATAAGAACGGATTTAAATTGTTAGAAAAAGAGAATGTCGCTGATCCATCAGGTGGGGATACGACCTTAATGGTTTTTGAAAGAAGGGCCTTTAAGGCCTAGCCAGCAGAGATATTCTGCTGACTAGAGTTTGTGTTCTATTGGATTTGGATAACTTTTTGTCTTTCTTGTGTTGAGATTCTCTCTCTTTCAGTAAAGCGAGTTTCAACAGTGAAGTTTCTTTTTACATGACGAGCAAGAAAATTCATCTTCTTAGCTTCAATATGCTTAAGACGAGTACATCCGTGAGAGCCAATGTCTCCATTAACATACTTAGATGAGTGAAAAGCAATTCCTAAGTGATAGAATGTCGCCCAAGGCATATCTTCATTTTCTGTATTTCTATAGTGATCCATAACAAAGTAGCCTGGGATTCTGTTCGTTACATCTCCACCAAGTCCCATTTCCCCATCTTTTTGGAGCATGAAATCACCTTTGCTATTTTGGTTCTTCATTGGATTAGTACGATATACATAGAGAGATTCAGGAGTATAGTTTCCACCTGATCCATCATACCAAGGACGTCCTGGAGTAGTTACCCAAGTGGCCACATGGTCGCCAGTATTCTCATCACCATTGATATAAACATAGGCACGGTAGCACATAGAAGAAGTACATGACCCGTAATCCGGAGCTGTTCTATCTTGTTTAACATCTGTAACTACAACATGGACACTATTGATAAATCTATAGCTGTAAGTTCCATCTTGGTTATAAGTAGAGTAGTAAGAAAGATCATCTTTGTATCCCATGTACCCTTTTGAAGTACAACGATTGAGATCCCCAAGACGATGAGTTTCTAAGCTCTGTTCAGCTCTTTCGCAGTCCTTTACCCATCTTGGTCGGAAACCAAATCTATAATCTGAGAAAAAGGCCATAGTGCTTTGTGAAATAATAAAAAGTGCTACTAGAGAAGTAGTAAGTTTAAGAGTTTTAAACATTGATTATCCTTCTTTTAAATTATTGTAGGTTTTAGATATCAATGCTTTCATACAATGCTAAGTGTAAATTTATGGACGAGGCCATAACATGAAAAATCTATAGAGGTTTAAAGAAGTTCTTAAGAAAAAGTCGGCTCACTGCCTAGAGGGAAGGATTAGCGCCACCAATGCCAAGATAAGACAATAGTAAGAGTGTGAAATTATTTCAAGGGGAGAGAGTTTGAACACTGATCCCAAGAGAAGAACTTGAGCACCATAGGGAAGAATCCCTTGAACGACACATGAAAAGATATCGAGAATGCTGGCACTTCTTTTCGGATCAATATCATTTTTTTGCGCAAGATTTTTGGCCACACTTCCCGATACTATAATCGCCACAGTATTATTGGCGGTACAAAAGTTTATAGCTGAAACTAAAAGCGCGATCCCATATTCACTCGTTCTCTTTTCACTGATCAATTTATTTGGAACCTTAGAAATGAGCTTTGAAATAAATTGGGTCAAGAAAGTTAGTCCTCCTTGCTTTTTCATGAGCTCACTCAGCCCACCAATAAGAAGGGATAACAGAAAGATCTCTTGCATATTACCAAAACCAGCATATATATCTTGAGAAAATGTGGTTAAGCTATAGCTTTGAAGGGTGGAAAGGCCGATGATTCCCGCCAAGAAAATACCAAGGCTTAATACTGCAAATACATTCACTCCGGCGATGGCGAGGATGAGTATCGTGATATAAGGGATGACTTTTATCCAATGAATCTCTTGAACCTGAGGCACTTGAGTGCTCGCACTAAAGAAAGTGAAAAGAATCAAAGAAGCTATGGCCGCCGGAAGCGCCATTCGAATATTCTCTTTAAATTTATCCTTCATCTTGCAGCCCTGAGAACGAGTTGCTGCAATTGTCGTATCTGAAATAATGGAGAGGTTATCCCCAAACATCGCTCCACTTAATACCACTCCTGCCGTAAGGGATAGAGAGAGTTCTGCGGATTCAGCAATTCCCAGGGCAACCGGGGCAACTGCCGCAATCGTTCCCATACTCGTACCCATGGCGGTAGCGATAAAGGCACTGATGATAAAAATGCCAGGCAAGATCATACTGGGGCTCATGGCACTGAGGCCTAAATTCACGGTTGCATCCACTCCACCTGAAGCCTTGGCCACTGCAGCAAAAGCTCCGGCCAATAAGTAGATCATGCACATGGCGATGATATCCGGATGGCCAACTCCGCGAAGAAAGTCCTCTAGCGTTGATGAGAGTGATTGGGTTAACTCTTTCTTTCTATAGAATCTGTCCAAGATAAAGGCGACAATGATTGCCGGTAAAATGGCAACTGGTGCTGGGAGCTGATAAAAAGCATATTCCACCCCTTGAAAGGACAGATAGATTCCTACTCCAATATAGAGGGAAAGGAAGAGTAGAAGGGGAAGTAGGGCCACGATAGATCCTCGCAGCGAGTCCCCATTTTGTTTAGATTCGCTCATAGAAATCCATGTTAAAGATAAATGAGCTGTGCAGCAAGAAAAACTGGTAAGACTAACATAAAGTATTAAAATAATTCATGGTTAACAAAAGAAACTTTAAATAAGATAAAAAAAATTCTAGATAACTCTATCAATATTTTTTTGAACCAAACTAAAGTAGGGTAGCTTTTATGGTAAATAAATTACAACTAGTGACAATGATTCTTATGGGACTCCTTTTTTCCTCCTGTGCTCAACAACAGAGAAATTATCTCACTGAGCAAGAGGGAAGAGAGCTTAGTCTGAAAATTAAAGAAGACCTCTATCAAACTAAGAAAGAAATTATTGATGAAATGAAGGGACTACTGAGTAAGCAGCCCCAGCCTAAGTTTCAAGTCTCTACACAAACCTTTTCTAAGAATATTCTTAAAAAACAAAAGAAAGTTAAGAAGTCGATAAAGAATAAAACGGTGATTGGAAGAATTGAGAATATTAAACTCGACTCAACAGGTTTTGCTCTGAAGGCAAGAATTGATACAGGAGCTAAAACATGTTCCATGCATGCGGAAAATATTATTGAAAAAGAAGTTGAAGGTAAGAAGTATATTCAGTTTACTTCTGAAAATACGGAAGGAAAGAAGCAGTCTTTTTATAAAGAGATTGTGAAGAAGCAAAGAGTAAGAAGTTCAAATGGGGAAGCCTCTGATCGTTATGTTATTAAAATGGCGGTAGAGATGGGAGGACGAATTCACGAGGTAAGTGTGAACTTAAATGACCGTGAAGATCTGAGATACAACTTTCTTGTAGGTAGAAATTTATTAATGGGAGAATACGTAGTTGACGTTTCTCAAACACGCTTACTAGGTAAATAATGAACCTGTTAAAAAAAACCATCATCCTTATTCTCTTTATCATACCTATCAGTAGTATTATCTATAAGAACTATATCGCTGAAATCGATTTGATACCTGAGAGTGCAACGAATAAATGGAATCTTTCTATTAATTATCCCTTTTCAAAAATCGAAGATAAATTAGGTGTAAGTTACTTTGATGATAAGAAAGAGATTAAACTTCCTTTTTTCACAACGACTCGATATCAAAGTGTTGATAATCTATCTTATTTGGATGGAACCAAGCCCAACTTTGTAAATACAAATGACGGTAATCTACTCAAACTATCCAAAGAATTCTTAGATAAGAACGAAAAACTTGTGGCCCTCGTAAATGTTGAACTATCGGAAGCCTTAAGTGAGACTCCTCTGAAATCTCCTCGCCTTAAGGAAGAAGGGTACGATTATATTCAAAAACTTCTCAGTTTAGATAAACTTACGGATGAAGAAAGAGAGCAGATGGAGTTGTTGAATGCTAAAATCAATATTATCGATGATGATAAAGCTGAAGTGGCCAAGAAGATATACTTCTTTATAACAGAAGAAATTACCCGTGATGAAAATATTAAAACCATCACAGAAGCTCTTTCTCTTTCTGCGGGCTCTAATTTAATGAAGGCCCAGATTTTTACCTATTTAAATCGACTGAATGGGATACCCACACGAATCAATGTGGCCTATGAGCTTAATCGAGTTGGGCAGGTTACAAAACTAAATCCTATCTATATGCCCGAGATTCTTTTAGGAGATAATTGGTTTCTTCTTGCTAGAGACTTAAGTCCGTTTGATAAGAATGTACAAGACTTCTTTGTTCTCTATAAGAATTTTGAAGATTTTCCTAAGTTATTTAAGCAAGAGTTCATCACAGTAAGAGCCGCTTCAGTGATGGTGAATAAAGTCGACTCCACTCTATATAAGAAGAAACTTAAATCAGTAAGTTCAATTTTATCTCTTCTTTCTCTTCACAATCTACCGGTAAATGTTAGGACCGTTTTTTATACGGTTCTTCTCATTCCACTGGGGACCCTGGTTCTCTCTATATCTCGAGTTATTTTAGGGCTGAAGTCCTTTGGTATTTTTACTCCTATCCTTTTAAGTCTCTTCTTTCTAGAAACTTCGCTAACCGTTGGAATCGTCTTCTTTAGTGTGATTGTTCTACTCGGGTTTGGACAACGATATCTTCTCGATAGACTCTACTTATTAGCGATACCGCGATTATCCATTCTCTTAACTCTTGTGATTATTTCCTACACTTTCTTTAGTTTAGTGATTTATGAAAATAACGGGGTCTTTCAAGTCGGACAATCGATTAATTATCTTCCTATTGTTATTATCACGGGCTTTATTGAGCGCTTTAGCATTCACTTCATCGAAGAGGGGACAGTGAATACGATTAAGGCCTTGTTGGGTACGCTCTCTATTGCGATTCTCTGTTATATCATTTTCAAACTGAACTTCTTAAAGCAAATTCTCTTTAATAATCCGGAATTATTATTAGTCATTATTGCTCTGAATCTCATGATTGGAAGTTATAAAGGTTATCGTCTCAATGAAGTTCTGCGTTTTAGAGAATTTGAAGGAATAAACGAAAATGTTTAGTTACCTAAGAAAAGCGGGGATTCTCGGGATTAATCGCCGAGTTGGAGAATTTATTCTTCCCTATAACCCGCGAAAACATTTTCCTAAGGTGGACGATAAGATTTTGACCTATATTATGGCCAAGCAATATAAAATTGCTCAACCTGATATCTATTTTACCGTTTCGACTGCTGGACAATTGAAAACCATCCAGCGCAGACTTGAAAAGCTTGAGAGCTTTGTCATCAAGCCCAGTCGCGGTGCGATGGGAAATGGTATTCTCTTAATCAATAGTGTCACTAAGAATGAAGGAGCTGATTCCGATCATGAGCTTGTTTTTGATACTTCTCGTGGAGATATGAATCTTAAAGATGTGAAGTATCACATTTCTGATATTCTCAGTGGTATGTATTCTTTGAGTGGGCAGCCTGACCAAGTCATTATCCAAGAGAAGCTTTCGATTCACCCAACCCTGGGAGAATATGCCTATAAAGGAATCCCAGATATTAGGGTCATTGTTTTTAAAGGCTATCCTGTAATGGCCATGATTCGTCTTCCTACCAAGTCTTCTCGGGGAAGGGCCAACCTCCATCAAGGTGCTGTTGGGTGTGGTATAAATTTGAAGACAGGACAAATTACTGGAGCTGTATGCCAAGACAAGTGGATTACCAATCATCCTGATACAGGTCACATCCTTGAAGATTTAGTCATTCCATTTTGGGATGAAGTTCTTGAACTTTCTTCTCGTTGTTATGAGATTACCTCTATGGGTTATATTGGAGTAGATCTTGTTTTAGATGAGAATGCAGGTCCTCTTCTTCTCGAAATTAATGCAAGACCAGGGCTATCCATTCAGATCGCTAATAAAGCAGGTCTAAAGCCTAGACTTGATTATATCAAGTTGCTGTCAGAGGAAATTCCTATTCCAGAAAAAATAAAGCTCATCAAACAAGGTGTGCTTTTCTAATCTTCGAACTTTCCAAAATAACAGAGAACTTCCTCTTGGGCGAAGCTAACATCTTCACTTCCTGGAAACGGCATAAGGTTTATATCTGCTAGACCACGACCATTTCTAGAATTGATTTTAATCACTTCTTTTCCCTTATAAAGTCCAGTCGCTGAAATCGTTCTCGAATTACGGCTATAATCGCTTACCTTCAGTTCAATAGTGGTCGGATTTTTATCAAGACGATAATAATTAATTCTTAGAGTAGGTTCTTCTTTTAAAATACCAAAAAGTACCACTGTATCGACATGGGTGTAGCACATAAAAGAATCATATATTTTGGCTTGGGTAGAGCTGATTAATGTAAATAAGAGTGCAGTAAAAAGAAGTCGTTTCATAAAGATCCTTAATTTTTTTTCTTTATTTTACTACTTCTTTAGATAATGTGAGGACGAATGACTATTTTGCCGTCTCGTTATTGAGACGATCAAGTGAAATAGTCAGATTTTCATATTTCCCGTTGCAAAGAATTCCATCAATACAAAGGTAACGTGTGGGGGCGACATCTCGAATGATCAGTGTTCCCGTCGCTTTATTAAGGTTAATCTCTTCTACTTTAAAGAGCACATTGAGCTGATCTCCAATTCCATACTGTTGAAGATTCTGGTCTACTAGTATGCTGAAAGGTTTTACTTTATAGGATTGACCTTCTTGAAAAGGAAACTCTTCATGGGAAGGGTTTCCATTATTATCTAAGGCCATATCAGATTCTTGTGGCATATTAAATTCTTTTTCTTCTATCCCATAGCTGGAAAGAAAATCTTGAATATAATCATTTCTTAAAATATAGGAAACTTCATAGTCATGGCCATAAACAGTTCCTAAGTTTACCCAAAGATTATCCTGGTCTAAGCAGTAGAGTCCTCCACCAGAATCCCCAGAGCGAATCATAACTTCAGCAGAATTGGGAATGACAATATGAGAATTGGTGAGTTCATATTGAGAAAGGGCCACTCCATGATAGTCCCCAAGCTGAATAAGAGATTCTATATGATATCCATACGACCAAACAGCACATTGCTTTGATTTTTTTAAAATCTCGATAATGTCTTTACTTTGAGTTAGATATGCTGGGATTTTATGGGAATAGTTTCCTTTAATTTTAATGAGTCCCACATCGGCCATCATTCGGTTAGGCGTATTGTAGTATTCAGGATGAAGAATGATGTCTTCTACTTCAAATTTTTGTCCATTGGGGCAAGTCACAGTCATTTCTGCTGCAATTTTGTTTCTCAAGCAGTGAGACGCTGTTTTGATCATATTATCTGTCATCACTGTACCACTACAAGTACCACCATGAAGATCTGTGGCAATATGGCAAGCATGTAGCGGGGCTTTATCAAGAGGAAGGAGATCGCCGTACATCGCACCAGAATCCATGGAAAGAAAGAAGAGCATTAGAGTGGAGAAAGTGGACGATAAGTTGCGAAAATTCATGAGGTATTCTATCACTGCAGATAATTTATAAGGCAGTGAAAGTAATAAGTATAAAGGGTGATTAATTAATAAACACTTATTCCTTAAGAGTATCTATATACTCTTTAAGGGCGGAAATTTCCTCAGAACTGAGTCTCGCCTTAGGGGGCATTTGATCAAATGAATCCTCAGTAGAAATACGATACTTGATTTCTTCTCCAAGACCTGTTGTTTTGAGAAGCTTCTGCATTTTTGCGGAGTCATCAAACGGGATATAGGGACCTTTGGTCTTTGGTTGATTATAGTCTAGGGTATGGCACTTCATACATTTTCCCATAGGGGACAAGTCTTTCTGAGGACGATCGAATCTCGATTGCTGAATATGTGTTCTACTAGCTTCGCTATTGAAACCTTGATTGAGAGCGCGAGAAATATCTTCAAGTTGTTGGCAAGAATAAGAAGTCGCATTCTTAAGCTCTTCACTGGCAGACTGATTTAAATAATGCTCATAGGTGTTTTTCAAGTCAGCTATGAAATTATTAGGGGTCGAGAAGAAGTAATCATTTGCTCCATGAGAGAGAACTAGATTTCTTAAGGAAATCCCTTTATTTTCTAAGAGGTATCTAAGGCGTGTTACGGTAAAGGCTTCATCTCTTAGTCGATTATGATCAATGAAGAAGTATTCCTTTTGGATATTGGGAAAGACCTCAGCATAGATGTGATCAGAGTAAGTCTTGAACCAGTTTCGCGCGAGCTGTGTTTCTTTTTGTAGGGCCTCAAATGAAAGGGGAGCTTGTGCATGAAAGTCATCACTAAAGAGGCTAAGAAAGGCCTGATCTCCTCGAGTTGAGTCTTGATTATTCTCATTTGATGCACAGTAATTTAATATCCATAAAAGGGGATACTCTAGAGCATCGAGATTCTTTGAGGCGAGAAGCTTACCCATCGTTATGCTATTTAAAGTATTCATATAGCCGGTGAAGGCTTCAATGGATCGCAACATGAGATGATCCCCTTCAGGAATAGCATCTTTTTTTAAATACTTTCGGATTCCTTTTTGGGATGAAGCAAAATACTGATGATAGGCCTTTTCTTCTTGGTCTGAGCCAATTCTGCCTATACGGCTTCCAAAGGCCCTAGACCAGAAATCATAGGGATTCCAAATAGGTCTAAAAGGTTCTCCATGGCAGGCAAGACAACTTGTGGGTTGGTCATTAAATTGGACACCTTTCTTTTTAAGACGATTAAATAGGATTTCGCGAGGAATAAATTGGGCTTTATCTCTATCAAATTCGATAACTTCTACTCTATGGGATTTACTCTCACTTCCTTGAATTTCATTAAAGGCCATCACGAGTCCGTCTCCAAAAAGAAGTACTCGAGGTGATTTTAGAGAAGAGGGCTGCAGACTACTTGAAGTGTGAATTAAAACTTCATTTTGGAAGAACTGAGGTCTTTTCTCATTCAATTGTTCAAGAAAGCTTTCATAGCTATCAATAGGCCATGTTTTGATATCTTGATAAGAGATTCTTTTCTTAGGAAAGAAATTCTCTTGAATCTTGGGATTTCCAAAGAATTGATAGAAGTCTGTTGGAATATACTCGCGTGAAAATACTTCGCTGGGAAGTAAGAGTGTACTTAAGGTAAATAGATAAAAAAGAGTAATTCTTGTCTTCATTTAATTATTTAAATCTATGAGAAGCTATCCTCATACCATAGCTTCTCGAGCTGAAAGGAGGGAATAGGGGAAATCGGTAAAAATTGTAGGATTAGACTTTGTATTTATAGAAGCTTGGCCAAAATTCCCAAGGATGTGCAAATACCAAGTATGGTAAAGAGACCTTTCTTAAAATGGAATTGTAAGGCGAGGGCCACGAGACATATGCTAGCTGCGATCCAGTCTATAGTTGAAGGGATTGGGTAGCTGAAATCAAAAATATAATTTTCTACATGCTCTGATTGTTCAAAAAGGGCCTTGAGTACAAACCATAGGGATAGATTAAAGATGACTCCTACAACTGAGGCTGTAATGGCCGACAGTGCATCGGTAAAAACCTTTTGCCCTCTTATGAATTCAATATAGGGAGCAAGGGTGAAGATGAATAGAAAGCAAGGCGCGAAAGTCATCCAGGTCGTTAAGACTGAACCTAAGAAAGCACTAAAAAGTGGATTAAAAGCTTGGGGAAAACGGTAAGCCCCCATAAATCCCACATACTGAACGACTTGAATGAGTGGTCCTGGTGTTGTCTCGGCAAGAGCGAGTCCATCAAGCATTTCCGTACCTTGCAACCAGCCGTAAATATCAACAGCCTGCTGGGCTACATAGCTCAAAGCTGCGTAAGCCCCTCCGAAAGTAACGAGAGACATCTTACTAAAAAAGAGATTAAGAGTATGAAAAGTTGATTGAGGGCCCAAAATAAGTAAGGTTAGGGTAATGGGAAAGAACCATATGATGAGCCAAGTGACCAAGGTTTTGAAGGTCTGTAAGGACGAGGGGAGACTACTAAATTCTGTGTCTACATTGTCCTTATTATAAAGTTCGTCTCCTTTTATCCATTTTCCGTAAAGGATACCCAATAGTGCTGAAAGAAAAACAACTAGGGGAAAAGAAAGATTAAAGAAGAATAAGGAAATAAAGCCAAGTGCTGCAATTATCCAATGAAAGGCAGACTTTAATGACTTTTTTGATATTTTATAAAGGGCAGCTAAGACGATAGCAATAATAGCTGGCTTGATACCGTAGAAGAGTCCTTGTACCAATTTTACATCATTAAAAAGAACATAGAGATAAGAGAGAGCAAGAATGGAAAGAAAGCCTGGTAGAATGAAAAGGCCACCGGCTATTAAACCTCCTCTCCATTTTGCCATGATATAGCCCATATAAGTGGCAAGTTGTTGGGCCTCTGGTCCAGGTAGAAGCATACAAAAGTTTAAGGCGTGAAGGAATCTCTCTTCTGAGATGAGCTTCTTCTTTTCGACAACAAGTTGATGGATCACAGCGATTTGACCAGCTGGGCCACCGAAACTATGAGCGGCGACTTGAGACCAGATTTTAATAAGTTCTTTAGTTGAAGGAGTGGGCATAGGATTGGGTTGGGTTAAGGGGATTCAAAGGAGGTTGGACCGAGATGGCCCTTTCTGAAATCATTAAGAACTAGATTGTAGACTTGATCGTAGTTAATGAGACCTCCTTTTTGCAGACAGCCTCTAACTTTTCCAATGTGATCAAGAGCTTCAATGAGATCTTTTGGTGAAGTATCAAATTTATATTGCTCTTTAAAGCCAATAGATTGCTTCTTGATTAAGTGACGAATGAGAAAGCAGGCTGAATCTTCCGGGCTTACAATATGGTCGGGAATGGCGTGAATCGCGGCTAGCCATAGCCCATGGGTTTGATCTGGAATTCGTGGAGGCATCACACCCGGAGTATCAAGAAGTTCAATTTCTTGACCTACTTTAACCCAAATCTGATTTCTTGTTTGTCCTGGGGTTGCTGCAGCTTTAGTAGCGCTTCGGTTTGCCAATTTGTTGATAAGGGTAGACTTCCCTGTATTGGGTAGGCCAAGAATCATCATTTTTATTTTCTGATTTTTGTTGAGTTCGAGATTTGCATTGGATTTTAGACGGTGATCATGAAGTACTTTCTTGGCCTTATCCACAAGTTTTTTAGCACCGGCTTTATCAAGCGCATTTAGAAAAATAAAGGATTCATTCTGCTCGGTTAACCATTTTTCCCATTTTTTAACCGTTTCAGGTTCTGCTAAATTGGTTTTATTAAATACAATGATATAGGGCTTATCTCCTGTATGAGAATAGCTTCCTTTATTTCCTGATGCCATAGGAGCACGGGCATCACGGACCTCAATGATAATATTAACCATTTTAAGATTTTTCTTAATCTCTTTAAGAGCTTTATTCATATGTCCTGGGAACCAGTTGATATGATTTTGCTCTAAGTATTCAATGGCGTCTTGGTCTTTCTTTTTTCTACTCTTAGGCACGAAAATCTCTAATGATAAAGGTAACTAAGATTTAACAGGAGAGAGGCTCTTTCGTCAATTTAAGTACCGCAGTAGGTTTTTTCTACACGTTCTTTTTCTGTGGGAGGAGAGCAAAATTCTTCAGAGTAAGGACCTTCTTGGTAAGGATTCTTAAAGATTTGATGGAGCTTGTGAAAGTAGCTGTCATCTCCTTGATAAGAGAGGTCTATCGCCTTTTGAATAAGATGATTTCGGGGAATATATAGAGGATTTATTTGTTCCATTAATGAGGAATTTGGATTTCTTTTCTTCCATTGTTCTAAAAATTCTTTAAGAAGTGGAGTGTCTGGATAAAAACTATGTTTTGAATTTTCTAAAAGTTCGGGGAGCTTTCTAAAAGAGAGTGTGAAATCGAGCTTTTCAGTTTCAAGATAAGTAAGGAAAGTTGTGATCAGTTCACTGTCTTCTGCTTGATAGTTTTGAATACCTAATTTAAGGGCGAATCTTTCATTTCTCTTGGCTTCAAAGAGAGGAAAGAGAGACATCAGTTCATGTTCGACAATGTTGATCGCTCTTTCTTTTTCTTCACCTTTTTCTTTTTCTTTATATTTGCCTTCACTGATAAGGGGAATAAGGCAATCGGCTAAACGAAGAATATTCCACTTTGCTATCTGAGTTTGATTAGAAAAGCTATAGCGGCCCTGATGATCGATTGAGCTGAACTTCTGATGAAAGTTAAATTCATCCATAAAAGCACAGGGACCATAATCAATGGTAATTCCGGCCAGAGAAAAATTATCAGTATTCATGACTCCATGGATGAAGCCAATGGATTGCCAATGAGCGACTAATTGAGACTGGACCTCGACCAATGACTTGAGAAGGGCAAGAGACTTTTCTTTATAATGATTCGCCCCAAGTTTTTTGTGGATCTGAGGGGGGTGGCGCTCAAGTGTGTAGTCAACTAGAGTTTTAATAGATTCGATATCTCCTTTAAAAGCAAAATATTGGAAGGTTCCGACCCTTATATGGCTAGACGCAACTCGAGTAAAGACCCCTCCAGGTTCAGCACCAAATTGACGTACGACTTCTTCACCTGTTCTTACGGCGGCTAAAGCTCTAGTCGTCGGTACACCTAGAGAGTGCATGGCTTCACTTATAAGATATTCTCTGAGAACAGGACCTAAAGCACTTCTTCCATCACCTCTCCTTGAAAAAGGTGTTTGGCCAGAGCCCTTTAATTGAATATCGTGTTGTTTTATTTCACCCAAATAATGAGCTCTACCATCTCCCAATACAGCAACGGGATGTCCAAATTGATAACCCGCATAGGCTAGAGCTAGCGGTTCGCTGCCGGGGAGGATTTCTTGTCCTGAAAATATTTGGGCCAATCTCTCATTAGGAATATTTAAGACCTCTTGAAAGTCTAAGTCGCAAGCAAGATCTTCATTAAAAATAATGAGCTCAGGCTTCGAAAATGATGCAGGTGAAGATGTCTCGTAAAAAGAATGAGGTAATTTTGAATAAGTATTTTTAAATGAAGACATAGAGATTTAGCTTGCTGGTATTTGTTGATCGAATTGACCTGTTGATAAAAGGACTAGGGTACAGGCCTCAAGAATTTTGATATTTTGACTTTCCAAGGCTTCCATGAGGTAAGCATTTTCTGTTCCAGGATTGAATATGACGAGTTTAGGGCGAAGACGTAGGATATCATCTTTCATCTTGTCACTGATTTGCGGATTAACGTAAAGGGTTAGGACATCCACTGAGGTTTGGATTTCCGATAATTCCTTTTGAACAAGGTGACCTTCAATATTTGTATATTTAGGGGATTGAAGAAAAAGGTCATGGCCATGATCTTTCAACATCGTTAGGGCCTTATAACTATATCGTTCTGGACGATTGCTTGCTCCAACAATGAGTACCTTGGCCATGATCATTAATCCTTTGTTATTTTAGACTCTCTAGGGCTTTGATTATATCATTGGGTTCTGCTCTTTGAACATAATCTACATTGAGAAAAGAATAGACAATTTTTCCCTCTTTAGAAATAACATAGGTCGCTGGAACAGGAAGCTCCCAAGAATCGTTTCCTTGGTTTTTCTCCAAATCTAATCCAAACTTGAGATAGACTTCTTTTAAATCTTCTTCGAGTTGAAAAACGAGTCCATATTTACGAGCTTCTTTATTCTTATTATCAGTAAGGATTTCGTACTGAAGTTCGTGTTTTTTTACTGTAGTATTGGCCGATTCCATTGATTCAGGAGAAACGGCAATCAGCTGTCCACCTGCCGCTTTAAATTGTTCTAAGTGATCTTGATAGGCCTTTAATTGTAGGTTGCAATAAGGACACCATCCGCCACGATAAAAAGTAAGTACAATGGGCCCATCTTTTAATTTTTCCGAGAGAGTGACTTCTTTGCCATGAACATTGGGGAGAGTAAAGTCGATATATTGATCACCTTTCTTTGTCGCTTTATCAATGATACCTGATTTTCGTAACTTCTCAGTTGCTTGTTCCATGGTCATACGAGCCGCATCTGGTATATTTGATGCCTTTCGACGATTATCAATTTCTTCTTGTAGTGAGTATTCAAAGTTTTTGTCAGTAAAAGCCACAATTTTCTCCTTTTTAGTAATTCCAAAAACTCGAGCCTTCTCCTTTCCTTGATTAAAGGCAATGAGCATCGATTGTTGAAAAATTTTATTATCTTTTAAAAATTTCTTATCTTTATCAAAATCAACTTCTAAGAGCTTGAAATGATCTTTATTCATTTGATCGAGTATCTTCTTTTGAGCTTTACATGACGGACACCATGTCGCATGGACGTGAACAAGAACATTGTCATTGCTCTTTATGAATTCGTTAATCTTCTTTGTGTCATCACTATAGGTGAGTAGGGAAAAGAAAGATAAAAATAGCGTTAAGAGTTTTTTATTCATCATTTATTCCTTTTTAAATGGTTAATGAAAGGTTTGTTATTGCTTCGGGTAAAATGCTTAAGAGAAAAGTTTCAAGGGCTTTATCAAGTCCAGTTAGAATAAGAATCGCCATGATCGCACAAAAAATTCCAAGTCCAATCTTTACATTTTTTGAATTCTCTAAACTCTTTTTTTGAACTTTAGATACTAGAGATTGTGCTCCGTAGGAAAGAAAGAGAATAGGAAGAATGGAACCCAGTGAAAATATACTGAGAAGGATCATAGAAGACTTTGTTTCTGGATTATTGATTATGATGCCAATAATGATCGCAAGAGTTGGACCACTACAAGGTGCCCAGATCGGACCTAAAAATAAGCCGTTTATAAACTCCATAAGCACAGAGTTATTCTTGGCCATTTTTCCTTGGGTAATACTTTGAAGCTTATTATTAATTGGAGAAAGAAGAGATGAGATCTTATCAATCCCTTTAGGGAAGAGAAAAAGAAGAGAGGCAAGTAATAGAAAGACTCCCGATAGAATTTTAAGTTTATCGGGAGTTAAACCTAAGAGCTGTCCCGACGTTGCTATAATATAGGTTGAGATGGAAAAGCTAATGGCTACTCCAAGAGCAAGAAAAACAGGTCCCCAATAGGAACGTTGGAATGAAGATCTGGCAACAAAAGGAACCATGGGTAGGATACAGGGAGAAAAAATGGTCAGAAATCCTGCTAAAAAAGAGCTGAGAACGAGACTTATCGACATGGTCATCCTTTTGTGTATTTGACCAAATGGTCAAATAATGATTAAAAAAAACTAAATCTTCAACCCAAACTCACTTAGTGTGTTGTTGGCAATTTGTTTGAGAAATTTCTTATCCTTCTTAAATTTTGAAATTTCTCTAATCGAAAAGGCTGTCGTAATTAGCATCGTAGCGAGCTCATCTCTTTTCTTGCTTGTGTGGGTGAGTTCAATCTTTTCTAATACATTTTTAAAATTGAGTTCAACAGCAGAAAATAAAGCCTTCGTTCGTTTGGCCGGTGCATTGTCTAGAGTCGCCAATTCAAGACATGAGTTCATGATGAGGCAACCTTTAGTATTATCTTCTTTGACTCCTTCATGAACGAGTCTTTTAAAGAAGTTTTTAAGATAGAGGTTTGGATCACCTGTATTATAGAAGAAAGAGCGAGAATGTTGGCCATACTTTTCTAAGCAAAGAAGAAATAGATTCTCCTTTGATTTAAAAGTATTATAAAGACTACCTTTAAGTAATCCTGTCTCTTGGGTGAGGTCTTTAAGAGATGTTCCTTCAAAACCTTTGTTCCAGAACAAGTTCATGGCCTTAGCAATAATATCTTCTCTATCAAATTCCGTAGTTCTACTCATAGGGGAAGTTTAACTTATTTGACCGACTGGTCAATATAGAAAAATTAGACAAAGACTTTAATCTGTATTTAAATAAAAGCTCATGACGAGGTGAACCGTACCATGTAAGTAAAGACGGCTCTAATATCAAATATTTGGAGGTATTTTTATGACAGCACAATGGGCGTGGTTTACTTTAATTCTTGCTGGTTTACTTGAAATTTGTTGGGCCATAGGGCTTAAATATAGCGAAGGCTTTACCAAGCTTTGGCCATCTCTTTTCACTGCTTTCACACTTTCACTTAGCATGTATCTCTTGGCCAAAGCGAGTCAAAGCCTTCCCATAGGAACAGCCTATGGCGTCTGGGTCGGAATTGGAGCTTTGGGCACAGCGATCTTAGGGATTCTTCTTTTTAATGAACCCATAAGTCTTTCAAGAGTTTTTTTCTTAACACTTCTTCTCGTTTCTATCATTGGCCTAAAGATGGCTTAAGGCCAATTCTAAGTATTTCATTACAATTGGGTAGAGGAAAGGTACGACCTCAATGGCAATGAGAACAATGATAATAATCTCCATGAAATGGCCACGTCTTGTATGGAGTTCACCCATATACATTTGAGAAACGTCTTGTAAATTTTTGAGCTTTTGATCGACTGTTGCTTGCCATTGAGGGACTTGAAGCCTCTTAAGACTTAAGCGGTAAAGCCGTGCAAAGTAAATATCACCTACAACTTTTAGTGAGTTCTCAATCCTCTCGACGACCTCACTTGTTTCCAAGTAGAGTTGACTAGCATCTCGTGCAAGTAAGGCAATCGTACTATTGAAAATAGAAGGTCTCTTTTCGACAACTTGGCGATATAGGCCAGATAGTTTCTTATCGAGTAGATCATCAAAATAGCGAAGCTCTAATAATTGAACATTCGCCAACTCGATGACATCGCAGATATCTTCTGAGTCTGTTCTGGCGAGAACAAATGCACTATCCCAGTCAATAACAACAAGATCGTTAGGCCCATAAGAGAGACTACTTTCTTTGATAGGAGAGATCATCGCTTCACTTAAAGGGATATTTTCTTCTTTACTTAAGAATTGATAGACAAAGTTATCCTTTTCCCAAAAATCCTTTGGTTTGTAATCAGGATTGGCCAAGAATATATTATAGTCTTCCTCTTGATTCCAAACTTCAGGTTTCTTAAGACTATTTCCCAAGAGAGATAAGAGCTCTTGAATTTTCGTTTTTAAGAAATGGTCGATAGCCTCACTTTCACACCAAAAGCTAAACCATTGGATAAGCTTGGTTCTGTCTTCATCGTTTTCACTGTAGGCTTCACAGTCTATACTTAATGAAAAGGAGACGGCTCCATAGCTCCATATTTTAGTAATCATTTGAGCTTTGGTTCCCTCAAAAAGTACATCTCCTTGGCTGAGGACCAGAGGAGGATCTCCATAGAGAAAGTCTTTAGAGGGTCTCTTAAGCGTATACTTAGATGTTGGTCCAAGTTTATTTAATTTTCCTGAAGCTTCAGCAAAGTTGACTTCATGGGCAAGGTCATAGATTCGGTAAATGACCAATTTTCCCGCATTCATATTAACGTCCTTCCTTTTGTTTGTTGAGGAATGCTCGCGCTATTTTTCTGTAGAGCTCATCACCTAAGATGAGATCCTCTACACCGGAGTCAATACTGGGATTATCATTTACTTCAACTACCATAGGTATATCGTCGATAACTTTTATATCGACGCCATAGAGTCCCGTCCCGACTAGAGAGGAGACCTTTACCGCGGTATCCAGAATATTTTTAGGAACATCGCTTAATTCTAAAGTATCACTATCTCCAGAGACATCATCTCCAGACTTGCCGTGATCATAAATTTGCCAGTGGCCTCGACTCATATAGTACTTACAAGCATAGAGTGCTTGGCCCTCTAGAACTCCAATTCTCCAATCAAAGTCTGTTGGGAGAAACTTTTGAATGAGAACAAGGGCGGACTTCTTTAAAAAGTCTGCCAGTAGAAGTTTAAGCTCTTCCCGATCTTTCGCCTTCTTTACCCCAATACTAAAGCTTCCATCAGGGATTTTCAGCACAAGAGGGTAGGAAAATTTATCTTCTAACATTTGTAAGGTATCTTCTGAGTGATCTGATACGAATACAGAGGGAAGCTGAGAAATACCGTGCTTTTCCATTAAGTTATACATAAAGACTTTGTTGGTACATTTTAAAATACTATTGGGATCGTCAATAACGACCAGACCTTCTTGAAATGCTCTGTGGCTAAATGCATAGGTATGGTTTTTAATTGTTGTTGTTTCTCTAATAAAGAGACCATCAAACTCATTCAGCTTGGTGATATCTTTTCTTCCCAATCTTTCACTGTAAATGCCTTCTTCTGCACATACTCTTTCAAACTTTTTTAAGGCCATTTCATCTGAAGGAGGAAGTTCTTCTTCTGGGTTAACTAAGATGGCTAGATCAAATTGGTAATTCTTCTTTGGTCCTGGAAGTCTCCAAATTCTTGTTGAATACTTTTCAAGAGATTTTCCAAAGAGCTCTTCTTCCGCCTCATTGAGATCGGTAAAGGGAACAGGGACTACTGATTCAATTCTCCAAATCTTTTTTTGAGTGAGGCGTACCTCTAAGATTGGGCAGGGGAATTGGTCAAAGATATGGCGAGATAACCCTTTAAAGAGAGGGTCTTTGGCATGTCCAAAATATGTTCTAAAGGCAATAGATTTGAGACCACTTGCATTTTGAGTGAACTTGTTCGCTGCTTGTTCTGCCACCTCTTGTAAATCATCTAAGTCATAGAGGTAGAGTCTTTTCTTGCTTAAGTCGTTTAAAGTTTTAATAGAAGGAATGACTCGATGACCTCTAGCTTCAGCAAGTAGTGAACAGTAGTATCCATCAGAGAGATACTTATAACTCTTACATAGATTGAGTACACGAGTGATTCGATTATTTTCGTTACCAAATCTGGTATCAAAGAGATAGTTCTTTGCCGCAATAATATGCTCCGATGGATGGTATACTTGCCAGTCTTTGATTTGGTCTACCAGAACAATAAAGTCTTTCATTTTCTTCCTTTTCTACTACTTTTTATTAAATTAAAAAGAGTCTTTAATTTGCTTTGATGGTATTATGAGCTTTCATTTTGGTCACTAAAAATGAGAGAAAAAAATGAAGTATAGACCAGCAAAAATATCAGACATTCCTAAGCTTGTTTCTTTAGAAAATAGCTCTTTTGATAGCGACCAGCTAACTGATAGAAACTTCAAGTATTTCATTGACTTATCCCACGGGGAGATCCTCGTTCAAGAGTTAGAGGGGGAAATCTCAGGTTATGGAGTGATTCTCTTTCACCGAGGAACGGCCTTATCTAGGCTCTATTCTCTCGCTGTGGATCAAAAACTTCGCGGCAAGGGACTAGGTAAGAAGCTCCTACTAAAGTTAGAAAAAATGGCCAAAGATAGGGGGAGTACTTATCTTCGTTTAGAAGTGAAGAGTTCTAATCGTTCGGCTATTCAATTGTATGAATCTTGTGGCTATAGAAAGTTCGCCCTAAAAAAAGACTATTATGAAGATCATGAAGATGCTCAATGTTACGAAAAGAAAATTCGCAATTTGTCGGGCAAAGTCATAAAGGGTCCGAAGGTCCCCCATTATCAGCAGACCACAGAGTTTACTTGTGGGCCTTCTTCACTTCTTATGGCAATGAAAGCACTAAGCAAGAAAACCAAATTCAATCGAGAACATGAAATAGAAATTTGGCGAGAAGCGACGACTATTTTTATGACAAGTGGTCATGGGGGTTGTGGACCTCATGGGTTGGCATTAGCCGCTCATAAAAGAGGATTTGAAGTAGAGCTTTATTTAAACTCTTCAGCTCCCTTATTTATTGAAGGGGTGAGATCAAAACATAAGAAAGAAATTATTGAGCTCGTCCAAAAAGATTTTGAAAATAAAATTAAGAAAGAAAAAATCAAGGTTTTTAAAGATGAGTATGATTGGGATACCATTAGAGAAATTTTTGCTCATGGAGGAATCCCTGTCCTTCTTATCAGTGCCTATCGTTTGACAGAAACTAAAGCTCCCCATTGGATTGTCTTAACGGCAATGGAGGGTGACTTTATCTACTTTCATGACCCCGAAATTGATGCTGGTCAATCGGTTGTGGATAATTTCAATGTACCGGTTAGGCGGGATGAATTTGAGCTCATGGCCAAATTTGGCTCACGACAATTAAAGTCAATTGTAGCCCTTTATAGAGATTGAATTTTGTTTATAATGGAAGAGAAGTTGCGGGTATATACGCCTCTCTCTCTGCAGATGCTATTATTGAGTCTGCAAAGCTTACTCATGTTAAATCGGTACCTTTTAGTATCTTTCGTTCTCGATTCGATTACAATTCAAGAATCATGGTTAGGAAAGCTTAGCGTTCTCATCTTCTAAGCTTTCTTGGTCAATATTTTCTTTTTTCCAGAAGTCTTTTCCTAATGCCTCAAACGCAGGATTGTAGGGAGGGTCTATGGAATAGCGAAACTTTTCATAAGACTGAAAAAGCCTTCTCTTTGAAAGAAATATTATTATTCCTAATCCAGCTCCTAGAAAAAATCCAATTCCATGAGCTAGGTAACTCACATTAGGTTCAAATTTATGGGGCACAAGAAGAAGTAAACTTATGGCCACAATCTTCATTAAACGTCTTGTTTTAGAAATATAGCGATCGATTAAGAAATAGAGAGAAAACCAAAGACCCCAAAACCCATAGAGAAGTCCAGAGGCGCCAACCAAGCTAATATTGTCTTTCATAAAAAGTAGAGTTAAAGCATGTGTGCCTAAAGCAATAACAAATCCTCCAATAAAGACGATTTTATTGCCATAGGTTCTCCCTATAAAATAGCCTAATATGGTTAGAAATAAAGAATTAGATAGGAAGTGATTTAAATCCCCATGAACAAAGAACCCTAGAGGGAGTCTCCAAATTTCTTTTTGATTGAAAATCAAATCATGAGTGACTCTAAAATTTTCAGAGTAAGGGCTCCAGTAATACCAACTAATAAGAAGACAAAATATTGGCCAAATCAGAGCCTTGCTAAAAGAGAAGTCATAATGGCCATGACTTAAATAATTTGAATGAGGCTCTTTGATAATATCCATAGTTAGTCAAAGATGGGGTCTTTATTATGGATGTCAAGAGCAGCTGTATTCCTTAAAAGTAAAATTTAAAGAATACAGTAGCTTATATCTAATTTTAGAAACAGATATGTTCTTGTGTGTAGAGAACTTTCTTAAGGTCAACCAGATATACAACTTCTTGTTCACATGATCTCGTAATGGGAAGGAAAACGGGTTCTCCCTCATCGAAATACATATCACTAAGATTTGTAGTATAGCTCACATAAAAGAAGACTTCTTGATCCTCAGAACTGCTATGAGAGTATTGAATAGAGTTCGCTTCTGGATAGTATGCTTTTACTGCTTCAAATGCTTCAGTTATCACTTCTTGAGATACTGGTTTAGCAAATGATGTGAGAGAGATTACAGCTAACAAAGCTGTAGCAATTAACGTTTTCATGGTTGGGGCTCCATTTTTTAGGGTTTCCCCATAGATATCAACTTCGAACGTATCTGGTCTACGTATAAATTAAAACCTGTAAATAATGCTCACTTTCATTATAATGTTTTAAAAAGAGGCTCTATGAAAAGAATGACGATTGAAAACTTTGAAAACTCTCTGGCCAATGAGAAAGGACTTTTTATGATTAAGTTTTTTTCTCCAACATGTGGTCCTTGCCGAACTATGGGGCCAGTGTTTGAAAAGTTAAACGAAAATAACCCTAATCTCAATATATATGAAATAGATACTATGGAAAGTCCCGAACTCGCCTCTCATTTTGGTGTAAGAGGAGTTCCCCATGTTGTTTATTGTGAAAATAGAGAAGTTCTCTATAGCTTTACAGGGCTTACACCTTTGGGAAACTTACAGTATGTTATAAATCATATTGATGATCCCTATTTCAGAGAAAATGGAGAGTTTCGAAAAGATGATAGTCCCAAAAAATGGACATTTGAGATCACAGTCGGAGTCATCTTATTTATTTTAATATTAGCTATTGCCTTTTTATAAACTGAGATCGATTTCTGATAAAAGCTCAAGTGATCTCATTTTCTTTTCTAAGTCATATATAGAAGTAACAACCATAAGTTCATTCGGTTGATATTTATTTATAAAACTACGTAATTGCGTTTGAACCGTTTGTTTTGATCCTACAAATGAAAATTTAAGCATATGTTCGGCCATTATTTTTTCAGGTTCATTCCAGAAAGTGTTCATATCCTCAATAGGCGGTTGAAATTTTAATTTATGACCTCTGCGTAAATTTACAAAGGATTGCCTTTGACTAGAGGCCAAGTATTGTGCCTCTTCATCTGTATCAGCAATAATAATATTTACTCCTAACATAAAGTAAGGCTTGTCCTGTTGTTCTGAAGGGGAGAATTTATTTCTATAATGATCGATGGCCTGGTCAAAGGCATCTGGGGCAAAGTGAGAGGCAAAGGCATAGGGAAGACCAAAATGAGCGGCTAATTGAGCGCCAAACGTACTCGAGCCTAGAATCCAAAGTGGTACTTGGGTTCCAAAGCCTGGTGTAGCAACAATGGGCTCATTTGCTCCTTTATTAGAGAGTAACTTTTGGAGCTCGAGTACATCATCTGGGAAACGTTCAGAGCTTCTGATGTCAGTTCTAAGGGCCCTCATTGTTCGTTGATCAGTTCCAGGTGCTCGTCCTAGTCCCAAATCAATCCTATTCGGAAATAGACTTTCCAGTGTGCCAAATTGTTCTGCGATAGAGAGGGGAGAGTGGTTGGGAAGCATTATACCACCCGCACCAATTCGAATTCTTTCCGTATGAGCTGCAAGATGACCAATGACCACTGAGGTCGCAGCACTTGCGATAGCTGGCATATTATGGTGTTCAGCTACCCATATACGAGAATAACCTAATCTTTCTGCTGTCTGGGCAACTTGAACTGATGACTTTAAGGCATCAGCTTCATTTTGGTTGTCATTAACAAAAACAAGATCAAGTAAAGAGAGTTGTGGCATAAAACGTACCTTTTATATTAAGTGATCATCACTAATATTGGTCAAAGTAAAACCAATTTTGGCCATAACTTGAGAGTTTTGAATAACTCTTGCCTTAAAGTGAAAGAGATTTTCTATTTTTTCTTCGAGTTCAACTTCACACTCAATGAAGTCAGTAGGCTTAACGATACTAATGAACTTAGCGTAATTAACCTTTCTAAGCACACCTAAGGCATGTCCTTTTGTGGATTTCGAATTATAATTTTCTACTGGACTATGATATTTAGAGATCAGTATTCCTGCACTTTGAGTACAAAATTCTTGAATCATGGCCCCAGGAACAACAGGAGCATCAGGAAAATGTCCTTTCAAAAAAAACTCTTCACCTGAAAAAATTTTCTTAGCTATAATTTTTTTTTGATCGCATTCTGTTATCTCACTAACCATGAGATAAGGCTCTCTTTGATGTAAGAGTTTTGTTATATCGCTTGTATTCACTATTTCTCCTTAAAATGACTCATTTTAAATATAAATTTTAAAAAGCTAAGGGACTATATCTTTCCATTAGACATTCATTATATTGAGTAAATAAGAAGTATTTTCTTTATTGATCCGAAGTTGAGACGGTCTTAATTGAATAATTATAATGAATCTCAATAATTAGATATTTCATCATAGCTGAGAGGGCCAACTGCTCCTTCAGTTACATTGAATCTCCATGATCTTCTTCTTCCAATATTCAGAGCACTGAAGATCAAGTCAGCATTTTTATTTTTGCAGTCAACTACTGCTTGAGAGTTTAAATCAATACACATCTTAATTAACTTATCTTTCGAAGAGATTTCTGGGAGAGTATAAAAAACTTCATCTTGAAACTCACCATTAAGCGGATTATTTAAAGCAATTCGAAGTGTAATAAGAGAATTTATATGTCCCTCAAGTTGAGACTCTGTTATTTCATGAATATTAATTTTCGTTAAAGATGATTGCTCTCTATTTTTGATAAGCCACCAAGAATTTTGATTAGCAGAGAATATTCCTCTACTGGATCTTAGCCAATCATCTTCAAAAATAACTCTGTCTATACCTGCGGGGAGGGCGTAAGGGGCATTCCTGAAATCATGTTCTAATTCAAAGAAGCGAATTCCTTTATTTCCAAATGATTCTTCTGCTAATTTTTGGAACGCAGGGCTTTCATTCTCATAAAAAGGTCGATAGAGGTATAGTGAGGTTACTCTCGTATCACCTGGTCCATTATCTCCACTATTAAGTATGACTTTTGTACCTTGAAATCCGATATGCCATGTCTTATCTCTTCTCGCAAAGAAACTATTCATTTTTTTACTTAGACCATTTTCTATATTGAGATAGGTGTATACATTTTTCTCAGGATCTTGAATACATTGTTCATAGTCTGGATTGGTAAAGGAGTTTCCGCAACCAACAGCCTCTAGTCTAAATTCTTGATATGTGTTTTCGTTTTCTTTTTGAATGCGGATACTATAGTGGCCAGCTTCCGAAGCTTGATTGTAATAATTAATGATTTGGAACTTATAGAACTGATTATCTACTCTTAACCCATAAACTCTAAAGTTGGGCCAAATAATGTGATTAGATTGGTCGTAGGCATACCACGAATTCTCAAGGAAGAAATCTAATGACTTGTCTTGAACAAAAGGACTTTTGGTTTCTAGGTAATAGCTCTCTTCAACCTCTAAAGATGTACGGCTTTTATCTTCAATTTTTCGACAGCTTGAAATCGAAATACAAAAAGTCAGAATAAAGGTTGTCGATAATAATGAAGTCAGTTTTTTCATTTCAAATGGCCCTTAGTCTAAACCCTAAAAAGATTTCAGTTCCTCTGTTAGGACGTCCATCAAATTGTGGGGTAACAGTATCCTGAGCAGGATCTTTAGTTTCATTAAAAATATTATTGATACTCAAAAAACTTGTTAAATTTTGAGTGATGTCATAGTTAACTTTAATGTCTGTCGTGAGAAAAGATTTCGAAATTTGTTCATTTTCTTTGTCGGCGTAGGACTTCCCATTATATCGAGTTAGCGAGAGTAAAGATATTTTATCTGTAAGTTTATACCCCAATGAAAACATTCCCAAATATAGAGGGCGATTCGCTATAATTAAATCGGTTGTTCTATCGACTGTTTCTGTATAAGAGCCATTGAGTCTAAAGTTTAATTTCTGATAGGAACCTTTCAGTCCTATTTCTATCCCCTTACTTGTGACCTTATCGAAGTTATCATAGGTAAAAATAGTTTGTGACCCATCGGATTGTCCCTGATTGATTTCGATTAGATTACTTATCTTATTGAAGAAAAGATTTCCGTAGAGATTCATTTGAGACTGTTTTGAAGACGACTCCCATTTTATTTCTTGTCCCAGTTGAAAACTCAAAGACTCTTCAGGTTTTAAATCAGGATTTCCTTCTACTATATAATTGGCCAGTGATGTGTGATCTAATGTGAAAAATCTTTCTTTTACTGAGGGGGCCCGATAACCTGTACCTACAGATGCCCATGTCTTAAAACCAAAATTTTTATAATCGCTAAAGTGTGAAATGTTAATTTTTGGAGCAACATGGGAACCAAAATCTTTGTCGTATTGATAGCGAGCACCCGGTGAGATTTCAAAACTATCTATCCAAAAGTTGTCTTGAAGAAATGCTTCATAGGAGCTAACTCTTTTATTCTCAACATCAGATGTTTCAACAATCAGTTCTGGAGTACTTTGAGAAATTGTTCTTTGATCAACTAAGCTTTCTCTGTAGAGAAGTCCGGTGGTTATAGAGTGTTGTCCAAGTTCATAATCTCTATATTGAATATCAACTCGCTTTCCTTTGAAATCCGTTAGCTTTTTAGTCTCTATGAATGGAGTCTCTGGACGATCACTTAAGATCAAAAGATCGTCATTATCTTCAATATTGATAATGCCTCTAAATTCGCCTTTACCTAGTTTTCCCTGGGTTCCTAATTTGAGATTGAGATTATCAGTTTCAGTTATATTTTGGATTTTACCGAATGAATTAGAGCTGAGAGGTCGTGAGGAATAACTTTCTATATTTCCTTTAAAATAAAGGAGATCAAAGAATGTACTAAGCTTTCCAAAATTTCGATCTATTCTTAGACCAAATTGTTGTCTTCGAAAGTCAGTTCCATCTTTAATGATCGATTGGTCATCGAGATCAAATTGATCTTGTTCTCGTAAAGAGTAAGTCATCTTCATCTGGTAAGAAAATAGTTTTTTCTCAAAATGACCTTTCAGATTTTTTAAACGACCATCCGATGTTTGTGTCATTTGTGAGGCGGATGCTTCTAATTCTAGACGTGTTTTATCAGAGCCTTTCTTAGTGACAATATTAATCACTCCACCCATGGCCTGTGACCCATAGAGAGAACTTGAAGCTCCTTTTATGACTTCGACCCTCTCAATATTAGATGTGGCCACTTGGGAAAGATCAAATCCAAAACTTGAATTCTGTCCCACTGGAACGCCATCAATCATGACAAGAACAGAGTTTTCCCCAAAGCCTTGGATTACTGGGGTTTTTGCCTGGGTTCTTAAATCTGAAGATAGAGTGGTGACACCTGGAATATCTTTAACTGCAACGGATAGGTCTTGATATTGTTGTTCGTTGAAATACTCTTCAGATAGGATCTCTACCTTTACTGGAGCATCAACGAGTCCTGAGTGGACTTCTTTATTTCCGATTACCTCTATAAGTCCCTGATTTTTGTGAGAAACAGGCTCCGCTCTGAGATAAATAGAGAGGAAGGTTGTGGCTACAAAGGTTGCAATGAGGTTACATTTGTTTGACATATCAAACTTTTAGCATTTAAATTCAATCCATACAATATTTTCTTAATACGGGGAGCAAAGATATGAAAATTTTTAGCCTATTCTTAATTGCCTTTATGAGCTTATCTACGTTTGCAGAAAAGTCTCCTTTTACCTATATCGAATTTGGACAATTTCCTGGAAGAGGGGATTTCATTCAAGCTGAAAATCCAGACTATTTAGATGAGAATTATACAAATCTTGTTATTGCGATTAATGGTGTTGAAACTCAAAAGATCATTGATGATACCAAGAAACTTTACGGAAGTGATTATAAATGTCGTTTGGCCGAACATTTTACTGAGACTCTTGAAGATATCGGAATGAATATTGGTGATGCTGTTCATCTTACTGTTTATCTTCTCGATGGTGGACATCAAGTCATTCAAGTACCCAATGTTGAACTTACCGAAGACAATCTTCTTTCCGTTCAATTTGAAACAAATTTTTGTCAATAGTATCTAATATCGAAGGATTCTTATGAGACACCCTAAGCTACTTTTCATTACTTTTTTTATATTTTGCTCTCATTATACTTTTGCTCAAAATAGGATCGTAAGTATTGGTGGAACTCTAACTGAAATTGTTTTTGAATTAGGCTTAGGGGAAAAAATTGTAGGTATTGATGCTACTTCAGTCTATCCTGAAGAAAAAGTGAAGAACATTAAGAATCTCGGCTATCGTCAAAGTATTAGTATGGAGGGAATTGTTTCTTTAAATCCTGATATTGTTTTGGCGAGTACTAAATTAACTCCACAACCCCTTATCGACTCACTCAAAAAGCTTAAAGTGAATCTCGTTGTTGTTAAAGAAGAGGACACGTTCGAGAGTGCTAAAGAAAAGATTAAAGTCGTGGCAAATAAACTCAATAGAGCCGAAAAGGGAAAAATGCTCATTTCCAAATTAGAAAAAGAATTGAGCGTTGCCAAAGAGAAAGCTTCAAACAAAGAAATTAAAAAGAAACTCGTTTTTATCTATGCTAGAGGGGGAAATCGAATTTTCCTTTCTGGGTCAGAGACTGCTGCAGATAAAATGATTCAGCTCGCTGGAGCAAAGAATGCTTTCGATCAAGTGAAAGGATTTAAACCCATTACTACGGAAGCCTTAATTGAAAGCAATCCAGATGCAGTAGTGATGCTAAAAAGTGGTAAGGATAGCTTAAAAAATCCTTGGTCTTCTATAAAAGGAATTGAGCATACAACTGCTGGTAAAAATAAAAATATGATTTTAGTAGATGATCTCTCATTCTTAGGTTTTGGACCACGCTCAGCGAGTGAATTGATTGAGTTTTCTAAAAAAATCCATAATCTTTAATTCAATTATGACTGAGGCCGTACTCCATTCTAGAGCGCTCTATATCAAACAACAGCGTAAATTTTTCCGTACTTTTTGCGTACTCTTAGTTCTGCTTCTCATGACTATTGTTTTGGGTATTTTTCTTGGACCCGCTTCTGGTTTTATTGACTCTATAGAAAGGGCGTTTAATCAGGAGCCTTCTCTTATTAAAGAACTTGTTCTAAATATCAGGTTGCCTCGTGTTCTTCTTGGGCTATTGGCGGGAGGGGGACTTGCTTTAGCTGGTGCTGCTCTTCAAATACTTTTTAACAACCCCCTTGCGGACTCTGGTCTGATCGGTATTTCAAGTGGTGCTATGTTAGGGGTGATAACCGGAACCTTCTTACTGAAACTTATTCCTTTTTTTCAATCCTTCTTTGAAAGTTACCCCTTATTCTTTTTGCCAAGTCTCGCTTTTTTGGGAGCTCTCTTTTTAGGCTTCCTCGTTTATAGAATTTCTCTTAGCCATGGACGTATTCAAATTGCTATTATGCTTTTGGCCGGAGTGGCCGTGAATGCTTTTGCTGGAGCCTATTCTGGACTTCTCATCACTTTACTTAATGATGAGCAGTTAAGATCAATAACCTTTTGGTCTATGGGATCATTGAATGGGGCAACTTGGCCTATTATTTCTCTGTTAAGTCTACTCGTTTTGGGAGCTAGCTCCTATCTCTACTCATTTCATAAGGAATTGGATGCTTTGGCCTTAGGTGAAAGAGAGGCTCTCTATTTAGGGGTTGATACAGATAAAGTAAAAAAGACGGTACTCATTCTCTCTGCTGTTATATGTGGTCCTTTAACGGCTTTCGTAGGCGTTATAGGGTTTGTAGGACTCGTTGTTCCTCATATTTTAAGATTATTCTTAGGGCCAAAGAGCTCTTCTTTATTGATTTGCTCATTCTTATTAGGTGGCGTTTTTCTTGTTCTTTCGGATATCGTGGCAAAGAATGTAGTTGCACCTTCTGAGCTCCCCATCGGAATTATAACCTCCATTGTTGGTACTCCTTTCTTTACTTATCTTCTTTTAAAACAAAAAAGGAGATTATCTTGATCGAGGCTAAAGGAATCTCTTACTCTGTACAAATAGGAAAAGGTCAATATAAAACGATAGTTGATGATATCGATTTAAAGATTGAGAAAGGCTCAATCACTGGGATCATAGGGAGAAATGGGGCTGGGAAATCATCTCTCATAAAAATCCTTTCTGGCTTAATCGTTCCTACTCAAGGTGACATTCTTCTCGATGGCAAAGATATTTCTCATTACTCTTCACGTGAGTTGGCATTGAAAAGAAGTGTCTTATCCCAAGAGATACCGGTGAGTTTTGGACTTTCTGTGCTGGATATTCTCTTGATGGGACGTTTTCCACACGGAAACTTAAGTTTAGAAGACTATAAAATTGTCGATGAAGTCATTGAGTCTTTAAATTTGAATGATCTTCTTGATACTTCTTATCCTTCGCTCTCTGGAGGAGAAAGACAAAAGGTTCAATTTGGAAGAGCTCTGTGTCAACTACTGCCCTTTGAAGAAAAAAATAGAGATAAAGTACTCTTCTTAGATGAACCTCTCTCGGCCTTAGACCTATCAGTGCAACAAATGATACTGAAGCGTATTTCTGAGCTTGTTAGAAAATATAAACTTACAGTAGTTTTCGTTTTACATGATCTCAACTATATTGCTAAGCACTGCTCAAAAATTTATTTATTAGAAAAAGGAAGATGTGCCTTAGAGGGAAGTTCTTATGAAGTTTTTACCGAGGCGAATCTTTTAAAATATTTTGAAGTGGATACTCAAATTTTAAAAAGTGAACAAAAATATCCAATTATGATCTTTAATTAAATAGGGGGATTTATGAGTGAAAATGAAGAAACAAAAACAGCAACAAAGGGACGTGGACGTCCAGAATTAATGAAAGATATGAAAGAAGTATCGCGAGTTGCAAGAGCTTTCATGAAAAAATGGGATAGTGGAATATTATCTAGTTTAGGTTCTTATGAAGATAAGTCATATCCTCTTGGAAGTTTAACTCCCTATGTTCTGACTGAGGAAGGGGATGTTATTATACTTGTTAGTGATCTTGCGCCTCACACTCATAATATGTGGAAAGCACCCCAAGTATGTTTTACTGTTTTTGATATGGAAGCAAGCTTTAAGCAAGCTTCTCCACGAGTTTCTCTTGTAGCTGAGGCAACTCAAATTGATGAAAAGAAAGAGCCTGAGAAATTCGCTACTATTTCTGAGAAGTATTTTACATTCTTTCCTATGGCCAGAAATTATTTTAAGGCCCACAATTTTTACTTCTTTACCATTAAGCCTGTTCACGTACATTTTGTAAGAACATTTGGACAAATTTATGATTATAAAGCTGAAGGTAATTGGAGCTTACCGACTCCAGAATGGAAGGGGAGTGAACAGTCTGCAATCGATCATATGAACAAAGATCACAAGTCATCACTAGTAAAGTACACAAAAGCTTTATTAGATAAAGAAATGAACGATGCAACTTTAGTAGCTGTAGACTCGGAAGGATTTCATATTAAGAGTGAAGATAAGTTTCACTATATGAATTTTCAAGGTTCTGCCGGAGATATGAAAGGACTTCACCGCGAATTTGTTTCCCTATCAAAGAATTGTTAGTTAATTTAGCCCCCTTTCTCTGATTGAGTGAAGGGGGCTAATTATTTTGTCCTACTTGTTTTCGAGGAAGGGATAATCGGTGTAACCTTCTTCTCCACCGCCGTAAAGACCGTCTTCCTTGAGCTCATTTAATGAGGCTTCTTCTTTGAAGCGTTTAACTAAGTCAGGATTTGCAATAAAGTCTCTTCCAAAACAAGCAAAGTCTAGCTTCTTATCGTTAAAGAGTTGTTTCGCTTTCTTTAGATCGAGACAATTATTACTTATATACTGACCTGAAAATTTGTCTTTCAATTGAGTGTAATCAAACTCTATCTTAGTTCTTCTTTCTTCCCCAGTATTTCCCTCGATAACGTGAATATAAGCAAGACTAAGTTTATCTAATTTATCAACAAAGTATTCGTAATCTCTTTGAGGGTCTTCTGTTGAGACATCATTGAAATGACTAACTGGAGCAATTCTTACTCCGACTTGTCCTGCATCCCAATGTTCTAAACAAGCTTCAATGACGGCAAGTGGAAATCTTAGGCGATTTTCAATTGTCCCACCATATTCGTCTTGTCTACGATTTGATTGTGTTGCGATAAATTGATGAAGTAAGTAACCATTAGCACAGTGAACCTCAATACCATCAAAACCTGCTTCTTTAGCACATTTCGCCGCATGGGCGTAATCTTTAATGGTAGCTAAAATTTGAGTTTGACTCATCTCTTGAGGCTCAGATGCTTGTTTCTTTCCCTCTTGGGTAAAGGCTTCAGCATCGGCCTGAATAGGAGAAGCAGATAGTGGCTTCTCTCCATTAGGCATCAGGTCTTTATGGCTAATTCTTCCACAGTGCCATAGTTGGCAAAATATTTTACCCCCTTTCTCGTGAACAGCATCGGTTACTTTTTTCCAGGATTGAGTCTGTTCTTCTGAATAGATCCCAGGAGTAAGGGCGTATCCATAAGCGAGCGGACTAATATTTGTAGCTTCTGAAATGATGAGGCCTGCTCCACTATCGTGGGATCGTTGAGCATAGTATTTTGCCATAAGATCACTGGCCAATCCTTTTTCATCACTTCTTGACCTTGTTAGCGGCGCCATAATGAAACGATTTCTTAATTCACAGCTTCCAAGTTTCGCAGGTTGAAAGAGAGGATGATTTTCTGTAGAACTCATAATTCTTGCTCCTTGATCAATTTGATTGATTTTATATTCAAGAATTCTCTAAAGCTAAAACGATCATGTTCTCTTCCGTATCCACTTTCTTTAACGCCTCCGAAAGGAATTTGGGGGCGAGCATTTACGAAACCATTTATATTCACCTGTCCGGTATCGAGTTTAAATTTGGCAATTTCTAGAGCTTTATCCCAATCTTCTGAAAAAATACCTCCTGCAAGTCCATACTTTGAAGAGTTCGCTATTTCGATCGCTTCCTCTAAGCTTTTTGCTTTGATTAAACTTGCAACTGGACCAAAGAGCTCATCATCGTAAGCCGGCATGCCCGGTTTAAGATTTTCAAGAATTGTGGGTTGAAAAAAGTATCCTTTTCTCTTCTCCTTATTTCCTCCCATGACAACTGTAGCGCCTTGATCAAGTGAATCTCTAACTTGTTCATCTAATTTTTCAAAGAGGTCTTTTCTCGCCATAGGACCTAGTTTTGTTGTTTTCTCAAGTGGGTCACCCAGTTGAGCTTCCTTCATATTATTTTTGAGAGCTTCTCTAAATTCATCGTAAACACTTTCAAGTACGATAAAGCGCTTAGCGGAAGTACAAGTCTCACCATTATTGATGAGCCTTCCAAAGGAGCTGGCCTTGGCTGCTTTCTCTATGTCCGCATCTTCTAAAACTAGGTAGGCGTCATTCCCTCCAAGTTCTAAGACTGATTTCTTTAGGTTTTTTGCCGCTTTTTGAGCGACAATTCTTCCCGTACTGGCACTTCCCGTGAAAGTGATCCCTCTCACTTCTCTTGCGGAATAAAGATCTTCAATATTTTCACTTTCTGCATAGAGATGGATAAATGATCCTTTTAAAACACCTGATTCATTAAAAATTTCTTCGAGTTTTTTGGCACAACCCCAAACGCAGGCTGCGTGTTTAAGAAGTGTTGTATTTCCCGAAAGAAGAACGGGGACTGCATAGCGTATTACCTGATAAAAAGGGAAGTTCCACGGTTGAATGGAAAGGATTACTCCTTGAGGACAATAAGATACTATGGCCCTTCCTTCTTGAAGATCTCTTTCTTCATCGGCGAGAGCATCTTCAACATTATCTAGAGAATATTGAATTATATTTTTACACAAATCAATTTCTTGATATCCCTGAGCAATTGGTTTACCCATCTCTTGGGTCATAAGTTTCGCGATTTCATCTTTCTGATCTTCTAAAATGCTGATCATTTTCTTAAAAGGTTTTTTTCTTTCCTTAAGAGGCATCGCCGACCATTTCTTGTAGGCTTCATGGGCCATTTTGAGTTTTTCGTTAACTCTTTCTTTAGAATCATAGGCATAGGATTCAAGTTTTTCTTCCGTGGCAGGATTTATAGTTTCGAACGTGTCTTCACTATTAATAGGTAAGCTATTTTCATTAATCTGAACTTCCATGATATTTCCTTTGTTACTGAATTAACCTCATAATAAAATTATGAGATTCATGAAAATAAGTATTATTAGGAATCTTTAGAAAGTGTTTAAATAACTACACATGAACATTTGCTCTACAAAATAGGGAGAGTGTTTAAATTTTTGACACCCCATGAATATCTTAACCTCTGGCCTTCTCGCGGCAAAATTTAGGGTATAAGGGGGCATGAAAAAGAAAATCCTTGTACCCCTATTTATGTCCTTATTACCCTTTACTTCTCTAATGGCCTCAGAGGCGACAATCTTGAAGGTTTCTAAAACCATCAATTCAAAGAATGTGCTTCATTATAAGGTCGAGTATGATGAGAGAACCTGTGAGATTCGCAGTGATGTCTTTGCCGATTGGAAAATGGGTGAAGAAGATGGTCGCTGGAAGCCGCTCAGTGAATCTGCTGGCTTTATTGAAAAGCCTCTTCGTCCTCATAGTAGTATTCTTTCTGGTTCCGAAGTTATTTTTGTAACAGAGTCCATGAATGAATTTGCGAGTAAGAAGATTATTGATCACGAGCAAGTTACCGTACGTGCCGAGCGTGACGAATCTGGAAACTGTTCCCTCACAAACGAAATCATCATTAAAGGAAGAAGATTCAATGTAACTCAACTTCATTCAAAAGTTACCATATTTGGTAGTGTTAAATGGGTTGAAGTCTATGCTGAAGATGAGTCAGGTAAACAAGTTAAAATGAAATTCTAGTATGATTTACCAGGGAAGTTCATCACCATTCCATGAGATGAACTTCCCTGAATCATCTACTTTCATTTTATGAAAAAGAGAAACTATATTCTGAGCCGTTTCATCTGGAGTGTGGAGAATGTAATTGGTTCTCTCTATAAACGGAGCTGATAAATCAGTCTTCGTTGTTCCTGGGTGAATGGCGAGAACGACGCAGTTATTTCTCTTTCTCTGAAATTCGATTGCTATATTTTTTATGACCATATTCAGGGCAGATTTGGAAGCTCGATAGGCATACCATCCTCCCATTCTATTATCTTCTATACTTCCTACTTTTGCCGAAAGAGTTACAAAATAGGATTTGGTGGGGTTGAGCTTTTTATGAAAATACTTTGCTAATAAAGGGGTGACGACAGTATTCACTCTCATCACTTCTAGAAAGTTGTCTGTTGAAAAATCTTTCAACGATTTCTCTGGAGCTAGGCCCTCTTTATTATGAAGAAGTCCTACGCAATTAATAATAATATCTAATTTAATATCCGCTAAATCTGTAGCAAGTTTTTTGATATGCTCATCAACAGTGGGGTCAATATTAAAAATATGCTCACGCTTGAGCTGAGAGTTCAATAATGGATTGGCCTTATCCCTATTTCGGTAAGTTGCAAAAATTTGGGCATGGGGATAAAGCTGTGAAAGGTGAGTAACAAAGCTTAAGCCTATGCCATGGCCAGCTCCTACGATAAGAATATTCTTTGCTGTATCCATAGATTATCCTTCGAATTCATAGAATAGAGATATAAGAATGACCGATCGAATGGTCCACATTAATGTCCTTGGCCAATTCGTGAGAACAAGCTTTTCAATATTTTTCAAATCAAAGTCCTGAGATAACTTATTATGAAGTGGAACACTTAGAATGAAGGTTGACAGCCAAGTAAGAAGAATAAGGGTAAAATTTAAGAGGATTAAAGGTCGGGGACTTTTATAGGCTAAAAAACTGCCAGAAAGAAGCTCTATCGTCATTAAAGGGATGACAATTGAGCTAATCGCTTTCACATGAAAACTTGTAAAGTCTCGAAAGGGGCCAAGTTTTGCAAAACGGAAGCTGGGGTAATGGACAATTTGAATAACCCAGATCACGCCTAGCATAACGAGGCAAAGACAAAAGTGAAGAAGATAGATGAGGTTCACACCATAATCTTCTCACTATTGCTTAAGAGGGATCAAGAAAGATTAGTTATACGGCCTAGAGATCGTAGTTTGCTATGCGTTCGACAAAGAAATATCCGTCGATTCTTCTTGAAGCTTGGTAAAAACGGCGAGTCCGCGCCTTTCCCTCTTTGTAGAGTACGATAGAAAAGTTATAAGCGATGACTTGATCGACTCTATCTTTGACTTCATATGTGCGACTATCGAGTTCGTAGTCCCATCCTAGTTGAAAGAGATTATAAGATTGAGCAAAGGCCAGTAAGTCCTGATAAGCTTCAATTCTTAACTCTTGTACTTGGGTAGGGAGATCTAAACTATCTCTATTAGTGAAAGTTTGGATTTGTCTCTCAGGATAGCGCTCAGTCATTCTCTGATTAAAGAGTTCGCCACTATAATCTTGAGCATGAATACTTAATGTTAGGATTCCTAATGCGATCAGTGTAATGATTTTATTCATTTTTCCCTCGTTGTTTGATTGTTGACCCTTATTTCTGACTAAATCATATTTAGAAATTGATTTCATATGATTTGTAATTCTTTCTATATTTCCTTTACAGATGAACCTGTAAAAAGGTTGAGATAAGTGATTAAAAATTGACTTGTGAAGCTATTCGGGGGATGAATAGGCATCATCTGAATACATATATATACACTTTTACGAACACTGGTATTTAGATTAAGTGTTGGTAATTATATTAAGGATATATATGTCTGAATTCGATAAATTTGAATTTATTGCCCCTATTTCCCAAGCTTTAGCTAATAAGGGGTATACAAAACCAACACCTATTCAAGAACAGTCTATAGCTCACATTATGAAAGGGGGCGATATTTTAGGAATTGCACAGACTGGCACGGGTAAAACAGCCGCCTTTTCACTTCCTATTATTCATAATATTGCAAAGAATAAGAAAAAGATTAAACCAGCACGTATGCGTTGCTTAATCATGACTCCTACTCGGGAGCTGGCCTCTCAAATTGAAGAAAATATTAAGGCCTATTCAAAGGGGTTGGCCCTTAAGTCTTGTGTTATTTTTGGAGGAGTTGGGCAAAGGGCCCAAATTCAAAATCTCGTAAAGGGACAAGATATTATCATTGCGACCCCTGGAAGACTCCTCGATCACATGAATGAAGGGAGAGTTCTCTTTGATCAATTAGATGTATTCATTCTTGATGAAGCGGATCGAATGTTGGATATGGGATTTATCAGAGATATTAAAAAGATCATAGCAAAACTCCCCGAGAAACGTCAGACTCTTCTCTTTTCTGCTACTATGCCAAAAGATATTGCAGATCTCTCTCAAAAGCTCTTAAAAAATCCAAAAAGAGTTGAAGTCACTCCTGAGTCAACAACTGTTGAAAAAATTGATCAGAAAATAAATCTCGTCGAAAAAGGAAATAAGCCGCTTCTTCTTATTAATATTCTGAAAGATAAGAAAATTAAAAATATGATTGTCTTTACTCGTACAAAACATGGTGCAGACCGGGTGGTGAAACATCTTGATCGAGTAGGAATTGCGAGTGCAGCTATTCATGGAAATAAATCGCAAGGGGCAAGAGAAAGGGCCTTGGGAGGATTTAAGAAGGGAGCATTAAGAGTTCTTGTCGCAACAGATATTGCAGCTCGAGGAATCGATGTTCCAGGAATCTCTCATGTGATTAACTATGATTTACCCGATGATCCTAAGAATTATGTTCATAGAATTGGTCGAACAGCACGTGCTGGTAAAAAAGGGATCGCGATATCTTTTTGTGACCCCGCTGAAAAGGCTCTTTATAAGCAAATTGAAAAGTCGATTAAAGCGAAGATTCCTATCGATGAAGATCACGCTTTTCACGGTGTTCCAGCTGATCATTCTAAAAATGGGGCAAGAAATAAAATGATGGGGAAAACGGGTGGCCAAAAGAAAGGACAAAATCCTAGAAGAAGAACTCGTCGTCCTAAAAATAATACGAGTCGAAATAAAACAAATCCATCGAGGTCTTCATGAGCTTTAATGAATTAGCTCTAGATCCTAGACTTGTTAAAAACCTAGGGGAGTTGAACTTTACTTTAATGACTCCGATTCAAAAGTCGAGCTTACCTCATCTGTTGAATGATAAAGATATGATCGCCCAAGCTGAAACTGGAAGTGGTAAAACTCTTGCCTTTGGTCTTGGAATTCTTAATAAGATAAAAGTTAAGAACACAAGGCCCCAATCCCTTGTGCTTTGTCCCACGCGAGAGTTGGCGGAACAAGTGGCAACTGAATTGAGAAAAATCGGGCGCTTGATTCCTAATATCAAAGTCCTAACGATAACAGGTGGAAAGTCTGAGTATCAGCAAGAAAGATCTTTGGCCCACGGTGCCCATATTGTTGTTGGAACAACTGGAAGAGTACGTAAGCTCCTTAATCGTAAAGTATTGAATCTCGAATTCGTTGAAACCTATGTCTTAGATGAAGCCGATCGAATGTTAGATATGGGATTCATTGAAGATATTGAAGAAATAACGGATTATCTTCCAAGAGAGCATCAAACTTTACTCTTTTCAGCAACTTTTCCTGACAATATTAAAGAGCTTAGTCAGCAAATTCAAAGAGATGATGTTATTCATGTTCAAGAAGAGGTTTCTGAAAAAGATCTTATTGAAGAAGTTTTTTTCCGCTTAGATGACCACAAGGAAAAAACAAGTGCTCTACTCACTGTTTTAGGTGAATATCAGCCGCAACAATTCATAATTTTTTGTAAAACAAAGGTCATTTCAGATTCCGTTGCAAGAGAGCTTGCTAGAGAGGGGATTGAAGTCGAGCCCATTCATGGTGATTTAGATCAAAGGGACCGAACTTCTGTGCTTTCACGATTTGCAAATGGGAGCATCAATGGTCTCGTGGCCACAGATGTTGCCGCTCGTGGGATTGATGTCAAAGGACTAGATCTCGTCGTCAATTTAGACTTACCCTTTGATCCAGAGGTTTACGTTCACCGTATTGGTCGAACAGGAAGAGCTGGGGAAAAAGGAGTTGCGGTAAGTTTCTATATTCCTAAAGAAGAGGAACTCTTCGATAGGATATCTGATTTTAGAAATGCCGAATTTAAAGTGCAAAATATAAATGATTGTGAGTCTCATCCTTATGATATTAAGCCTCTTATGAAAACATTATTTATATCAGGCGGGAAAAGAGATAAGTTGAGACCCACAGATATTGTAGGTGCTATTGTTGGAGAAGCGAAGATTGACTTCGAAGCAATTGGAAAAATAAATATTTTTCCCGTTTATAGCTATGTAGCCATTAAACTTGATCAGTATCACCATGTTCTCAAGTCTCTTGAAAGAGGGAAGATTAAAAATCGAAAATTTAAAGTTGGCCATGTCCGTTAATCAAGAAGGTTCTATGTTAGATGAAGTCTATTCCGAAATTTATGAAAATGTTGATTTTACGGCAATGGATAAATTTGAGGTATTAATTGGGAAAACGATTAAGAAGGCGATTATTGAACGCGAAGATAATCCCAATATTTATTCTGTAGCATTTAAGTTTGGTGAGTTACTAGATGGTTTAACCTTCTTTGCAAGTTCAAAAGGTAAAGAGCATACAATGAAGTTAGGAAGTGAAACTTTATTGACGATAACTCAAGCTCTTCAGTTTGAACTTGATCCCGAAGAAGCATTTCTTCTCTTTCATTTAAGGGGTTTAGGTAAATTTAGAAAACGGGAAACTGATCTTCATAACGAATTAAAGAAACTTTGGAAACAATTTCCTGAATATGAAATGGATGATAGAGACTTTTCTCGTTCTTTAAAAGGTCTGATGAGAGATAAGTTTATTAACTATAGAAGGGGAAATATTCTTCTCAATCCTAGTTTTGTCATACGTTATCGTATTTAGGTGATCCATTAAATTCGACACTTATATTAAAGTTTATTTTCCTGAATAGATAACCAACTAAGAGCATCTTTGATCGCTGTTTTCCAGTACTTCATACTATGACCGCTACCTTCTTGGACTATTTTAACTCTTTGACCTGGATGCTTAAAGCTTTCATGAATAAGCCTTCCCCATACATCTACTGAATTTGGAAATTGATTTAGGTCGAGGCCAAAGTCACGATAGTCAATTTCTACATAGAGGCTCTTGGGAAGTTGAGCGGTTTGATTAAGTAGCTTCGTTCCAAATGAAAACTCCTCAAGTTTTTCTAAGCCTTTTTGGAGAAAAATATCACGATCCATTTCTGGAATTTCATCAAAAGAAGATCTAAAAATGGGAGAGAGCGATAGAGTATGGGAAATGAGTTCAGGATGTTTTGAACCCAACATCAAAGCTCCGTGAGCCCCCATACTAATTCCTAAAACGCTGAGACGTTCAGAATTTAAATTCAAATGGGAAAGGGATTCCGGTAATTCATGGGATAAAAAAGTATCCCAGTCTCGAGAGCCATTTCCTAACCAATAATCATTTCCTATTTTTTGATTATCATCCTGGACAACGATGTCTTGTGGAGCGATGAATATCATAGGAGACTGCAATGTTTTGAATACTTGGTTTAGGTCTGCATGTTCTAGCATAGAACCTGGTTCATTCATTTGTCTTGCATAACCCCTTCCATGTAAGAAGAGTACGGAATGGGCTTCCTCTATATACTCCCTTTCTAGAGTAGGGTCATTAAAGTGGGGAAGAAAGATAAAGACTGGAATGGTCGTTTTAAGAGCTGCCGAATCTAGGGCGATATCACATCGTTTGTAATCTTTAATGACTTTACAGTTTTCTTGTGCGGAAGCTGGAAAACTGATGAGCATAAAAATAAATATAGGAAGAGAAACTAATTTAAATAGATTTACAGGAGTCGCTATTTTCATAAATTTATTTTAAGAGATATGGTTAGAAAAGGATGGGGACCGTGAAGTTCTTTCTAGCGGTGTTCAGAAAATAGACGAAGAGGATCTCGTGAAATCAGTGGCTTAGGTTGCTTTTGTGGAGAGTTAACCAAAAAATGATATTTTACAATTTTGACTTCAACCCTTTTAGGCTTATACTCCCTTTATGTGTTCTAAGGTTATCGCCTTCCTACTTTCCTCAATTATCTGTTTAAGTTTCGGGCTTAATGCTGCTGAAATAGATAAGGTTTCTGATCACACTGAACAGCTGCGATCAGAAGGAGCCTCTATTGAGCAAAATGTTAACGGCGAAATCGTTCAAAGTTTTCTTCAATATGAGTGTGACCACTGTGAAGACTGCAATGACTGCTGTACAGATGGTGAAGGGGATTGTTGTAAGGGGCTGTGCTCATGTACTATAGGCTTCTACTTTGTACACCTTCCCCAAATCCGCTTTCAAAAGAAAATTTCATTTCATGATGTGAGATGGTTTTATTTAAATCTGTATCATTCTCCTCATCTTGACTCCAATAAAATGCCTCCTCGAAGCTCTCTTTCTTAATTGATTGAAGTTTAATTATTTGTTTCTTACTTAAACTAAGAGAGTTTCCTATGAATCTTTTTTACAAAAGTGTGTTTGTCGCACTATTTATCTATATGGGAATGATTCATTCCTCCTATTCAAATGAGGAGTCAAAAAGTCATGATCCCTCAGAAAAAAATTGTCATATCCATGGCTCCCATTAGGAATGTGAGCTACCCAATCAAGTTAATGATATTATTTCCTGTGCCTTACAATTTCATCCGTTGGTTAAGAGAGAGGAGTTAAAGAGCAAAGTATCTTCTAAGTTGTTTGATCAAGCCTCTCAAGTCCCTAATCCCACCTTCAATACCAGATATATCCAAGGTGAGTCACAAGGAAAGGAAGTCTCCGAACTGGAGAGTAATCTATTTTTTGAATTTGAATTAGGTGGAAAGAAAAAGGCAAGGCAGGACTTAGCAAAGAGTATTTATTCTCATTCTCAACTCTCTGAGCAAAAAATGAAAGCGAAAGTGAAGAAGGAGACTATTCTAAATCTCTATCGGTTGCGTCAAGTAAAAGATGAAGAGAAGGCAAATGCTGATTCTCTAGCGGCTTTTGAGAAAGTGATCAGACGTTTGAAGAATCTGCCTCGACTCAATGCTGAGCAAGAAGCTGATCTCACCTTGTTTGAGATTGCCAAAGAAGAGGCTTTAGTAGAAAAGGCCGTTCTCTATCAAGAAGAACGAAGAATAGAACACTTCTTTCACATTGCTACTGGACATTCGATTGGTGAGATCAAAAAATTCATTCCAGGTTTTAAAAATAACTGGCCCTTAATTGATGAACGCTCAGAGAGTAAAAATTCTCTCTATGTAGAGGGCTTAAAGCTAGAGAGTCTACAGGCAAGAAATCAATTGAAGCTCGAGAGATCTAGGGCTTGGCCTAATTTAAAAGTTGGACCTTCCTTAATGGTTGATCAAGGAGTTACTAATAAGAATACTCTTGTAGGATTGAGTGTGTCCCTTCCCATTCCTATACTTAATCAAAATAGCGGTGGTAAATCACTAGCATTAGAGAATCATTTAAAATCCCAGAAAGAGGTTGAGTTTAGAAAAGCCGAAGAAAGTCATGAAAGGAATGAACAACTTCATGTGTATAGAAATACAGTCAGTATCCTTAAAGCAACACTTAAAAATAAGGAACTTCAAAAAAGACAGAATCGAATAGAAAAACTCTATATGCGAGGGCTGATTGCAAGTTCTGTATTTCTGGAATCTGTACGCCAGAAACTAAGTTATATCAAAAGTCGAAATGAAAGAGAATTAGTGGCCCTCTCTTCTTTGTGGAATATTTATGAGTTTGATGGAGCCATTCTTAAGGAGCAAATATGAAAGTTAGAGAAAAATTATATTCAATCTTGTTTTTGTACTTACTGCTTGGGAATACAACCTTTTCTTCTGGAGGACACGGTGAACATGGAGGACATGGCGATCATCATGAATCGAAGATTAAAGAAGGATCAGGAGTAACGGCATTTGATGAACATAAAGGATTTCAAATCGATGAAAAGACAAAAAGTTATTTAGGAATTCATTTTCAAGTCTTTCAGGGAGAGCTTAAGAGAAATTCCATTGTTAAGATTAAAGATCATTCCTTTTTTTATCGCAAAAGAGAGGATTGGATTCAAAGAATTGAGATTCATAAATTGAAAGAGAGTATTCGATCAGGTGATGAAATTGCCATTGAAGGCATAGTTTTTTTAAGAATGATTGAATCTGATCTTACAAGTGAAAATGTAGGACACGCCCACTAAGGAAGAATTATGATTTCAAATATAGTTAAATTTTCGATAAATAATCGATGGCCGGTTATATTATTTACAATCATATTAGGACTTGCTGGTTGGGAAAGCTTTAAAAAGTTACCCATCGATGCAGTACCTGATATCACTAATGTTCAAGTTCAGGTTAATACGCAAGTTTCAGGGAGTGCTCCCGATGAAGTTGAGCGGACTGTAACTTATCCTCTAGAGACCGCACTTAATGGGGTTCCTGGTGTGAGTCAGGTAAGATCCTTGTCACGCTATGGTCTGTCTCAAGTTACTGTAGTTTTTGAAGAGGGGACGGATATCTATCTCGCCCGTCAATTAATTACCGAGCGTCTTCAAAGTGCATCTTCCCAAATTCCTGAATATGTTGAACCTAAACTCGGTCCCGTGAGCACTGGGCTGGGGGAAATATTTCATTATGTCATTGAAGCAGAAAATGTTGAGACAGGTCCGAAGAGATTAGAGCAATTAACGGAGATAAGGGCGATTCAAGACTGGTATGTGAAACCTCGCCTTCTAACGGTAAAAGGTCTTGCCGAGGTAAATACCATCGGTGGGTTCGAAAGGCAGTATCACATTGAACCTGATCCTCAAAAATTGGCACTTTATGGTCTTCACTTTGATGATATTTCTGAAGCGATCCATAAGGTCAACAGAAATACCAGTGGTGGATATGTTGAACAGACAGCTGATCAGTTTATTGTTCAGGCCAGTGGTCTTTTCGAGAATATTGAGCAAATTAAGGCCATCCCAATAAAGACTCTTGGTAATTTACAAGTGGTTTCAATTGCAGATGTGGCCAATGTTGGAATCGGTGAGGAATTACGTACAGGAGCTGCCTTATATAATGGAAATGAAGTGGTCATTGGTACCGCACTCATGTTACTTGGCGAGAACTCTAGAGAAGTGAGTGTTCGGGTTTCTCAACAGATTGAAAAGATAAAAAAAGGTCTACCTGAAGGATATAAGATTGAAGTACTTTATAATCGATCTGATCTTGTTAATGCCACTTTAGATACAGTTGAGCACAATCTCATTTACGGTGCAATTCTTGTTATTGTCATTTTATTTCTTCTTGTAGGAAATTTTAGAGCAGCCCTGATTACAGCGATTGTTATTCCCACATCACTACTTTTAACTTTTATATTAATGCGTAAGTATGGAATCTCGGGAAATCTAGTAAGTTTAGGTGCACTAGATTTCGGGATCATCGTTGATGGTGCAGTGATTGTTCTCGATAATTGTGTCAGGCATATCCAAGAAAAATCCGGCTCTCTTAAACGCTCTCTCTCTCGAGAAGAAGTGAAGAACACCATTTTTGAAGCAACAATGGAAATTCGAAGTTCAGCTGGATTCGGAGAGCTTATCATAGTAGTCGTATTCTTGCCGATATTTGCCTTTGTGGGAGTAGAGGGGAAGATGTTCATACCTATGGCCGCGACCTTTATTTTTGCTCTTTGTAGTGCTTTGGCCCTTTCTTTTACTTTTGTTCCTGCTCTCGCAAGTTTACTTTTAAGTGGGGCTGCTAAGGACAAAGAGCCTTTTTTAATGAGAGTGATTGAAAAAGTGTACACGCCTCTTCTCGATTTCTCGCTTCGTTACAAAGGAGTTACCTTAGTTAGTGCTTTAGTTATTCTGATTTTTGGTGGTTTTATTTTTAAGGGATTAGGAGGGGAGTTTCTTCCAACCTTAAATGAAGGGTCCATTGCGGTTCAAATGATTCGACCTGCTTCTGTAGGAATTAGTCACTCGGCAATACTTGAAAAGAAGTCTCAAGAAGTGATTCTCTCTATTCCAGAAGTCGCTCATGTTTTTAGTCGGATAGGAACAGCTGAAATTTCAATGGATCCTATGGGGCCCAATATTTCAGATTCCTATATTATGCTTAAGCCTAAAGAAGAAAGAGCAAAGTTAAAGGGAGGGTTGAGATCAAAAGAAGAAATCGTTCAAGATATAATATCTCAGTTGAATCTTCTAGCTCCTGGGCAAAGAACATTAGTAAGTCAGCCTATACAATTGCGATTTAATGAACTTATGGAGGGAACTCGCTCTGATGTATCCTTGAAAATTTTTGGCGAAGATCAGGATGTCTTAACTCGTAAGGCTCAGGAAATAATTGAAATTATCTCCCAAGTCCCCGGTGCCGGTGATGTTGAGCTTGGAGCTAAAGGTAAGATGACTGTTTTAGAAGTTCGTCCTAAGTACGAGGTACTCAAAGGGATCGGGGTTTCTGCTGATGAAGTTCTTCAAGCTGTAGGAATCGCAATAGGAGGGGAAAAAGTCGGATTCTTTTATGAAGGAATGAGACGTTTTCCCATTTTTGTGCGAATGGAAAAAGAAAACCGGTCAGATATCGGTAAGATCAAATTATTGCCTGTTGGTTTAAGTGGAGGCTCCACTGTCGCTCTTGAAGAAGTGGCTGACATTCAATTTGTCGAAAAATATAGCAGCTATAGTCGTGAAGAAACGAAGAGAAGAGTGGCCATCCTTATCAATCCTAGAGGTAGAGACACAGAGTCTTTTATTAGAGAAGCACAGCAAAGAGTAGAGAATAAAATAGAGCTTCCCAGTGGCTATTATATGGAGTGGGGAGGTAATTTTAAGAACTTGAATGAAGCTAAGGATAGATTAATGATTCTAGCTCCTCTTGCTCTTGTGATTGTTCTATTGATGATTTACATGGCCTTTAAAAAAGTAGGAGAGACACTACTTGTTTTTCTTTGTGTACCTTTTGCTTTAGTGGGGGGAGTTCTCGCTCTTTTTATTAAAGATATTCCTTTTAGTGTTTCTGCAGGAGTTGGTTTTATTGCCCTATCTGGAATTGCTGTTCTCAATGGAGTTGTTTTGGTTAATAACTTTAATCAACTCAAAGAAAAGCATCCCTCAGATTCACTAAGTTCATTGGATATAATCAAAAGAGGAGTTCTTCTAAGGCTTCGACCCGTAATGATGACTGCTTTAACTGATGTTCTTGGGTTTTTACCTATGGCCATGGCGACGGGATTGGGGGCTGAAGTACAAAGACCACTGGCCACTGTCATCATTGGTGGAATTTTGTCCTCGACATTACTAACACTCGTCGTATTGCCCGCGAGTTATTCTGTCTTGGTGTCCCTATTAAATAGAGAAAATATATAGAGACATGAGCTGATCATATGTAAATATAGCTCATCTACTAGACTGAATGAGATGGGGAGCGTAGTTTAAATTTATGAACTTTTTTATAGCTAAGAATTTAGACTGGACTCCCTACCTTGTTGATGAATTAAAAGATACGGTTGAGACTGAAAATATTCAAAAAGTGAAAGGTCTCCCTTTAGTTAAGGTAGAGGGCTCTGTTGAAAATATTCAAGTTGGTCTGTCTCTTTGCGCTTTACCTGAAGCTCAAGAAATAGAGGCGGGCTCAATAGGAGAGCAAGCTGATGCTATTGTTTCTCAAGTTCAAGACCACATAGGAAATGATGATGGAATCAATCTACAAGTCTTCTCTCTTTCTGAGAAATTCTGTGTGATCACTTCAGGGCGAGCAGAAATATTAAGAGATAAAGTTCATAAGAAATTAAAACGTTCTCAGTATATAGTGAAGCGTAATTACGATCCAGATTCTCTTGCCCAAGTTCAGGCCATGATCTTACCAAATAGAGAAGTTCACCTGTCTATTCTCGAATCTGAAAAAGCGAAAGCTTCCTATAAAGGAGTAATCTCTCCCTTTGCAGGAGGTTTTACGACAATAAAAGATGATAAGGATGCTCCTTCAAGAGCGTTTAAGAAAATTATTGAAGCCCAGAAAGTAATGAATTGTTTTATGCAACCGGGGGAAACCGTTGTCGACCTTGGAGCTTGTCCTGGTGGATGGAGCTATGTTGCTCTAAATAGGGGATGTAAGGTTATTGCCATTGATCGTTCAGAAGTAAGGGAAGATCTCCTGTATGATGATCAGCTTGAATTCTATAAAACGGATGCCTTTCAGTTTAAAACAAATGAACCTATCGATTGGGCCATCTCAGATATCATTTGTATGCCCGAAAGAATTTTAGAATTGGTTGAAACTTGGGTCGTAACAAAATTATGTCGAAGATTTGTATTTACGATCAAGTTTCAAGGTCAGGATCATTACTCTATATTGAATGAATTTAAAGAGAAAGTGGATAGTCTTAATGATTATGAAGTTATATTGAGGCAGCTTAATGTGAATAAAAATGAGGTAACCTTAATGGGCTACCTCCGATAATAGCTTTTTACTTTTGACAGGAAAGACTTAACACTTCTTCTTTGTCTTTATGTTGGGTTGAAATATAGCAGTACTTAGAGTCATTTTCGAAATAGCTTTTTCCACCCATGGCAGATCCTTCATATCTAACAAGACCAAGTTGTATCATTTGTTCTAAATCAATTGCAGCTTGATCACCTTTTGATATCTCAATATCGTTACAAGATAGAGTCTCACTTTCAGCTTGAAACAAGCACAGCGTTTCATTGACTTGATAGTACGCTTTACCCATGGCATGACCATCAAAGCTTAGAGTCTGACTCTTTGTCAGCTTTTGGAGTAATTTAATTGCTCTCTCTTCTTTTACTGAAAAGGCTTGGGTGACAAGAGATTGAGATAATAAGGTTAAGATGAATAGGGCTTTAAGCTTCATAGGGTTCCTCCGATTGGAGGCATCATATCTTAATTGAGTCATCCACGTGAGGCAGCTTATAGAATATTCCATGGCCGTAAACTTTTTAACCACTTTTATTGAATTGTTTATGAGGTTAAAATCTAAATATGATTATTTTAATGATTGTTGGCAGTATTTTTACCCTACTAGGTCTATATCTTCTGTATATTAGGCTCTACTATCATCGTTACGCTCAGGTAAAACCTGCTACGGTTGTGGGAATGAGAAAAGTTATTTCTCATAATAGGGGACATAATTCTTCAGGTAGTAAGGTGCTCTATTATCCCATCATTGAGTATTCCTTTGAAGGGGAAAACTATCGTTTTAGAGCCGGAGGTTCTAGTAATGCTATTTTCAATTATAAGATTGGTAAAAAGGTTAAGGTTCTAAGCTTAAGATATGGGCCAGAGAGTGTAATGCTCAGAGGTAGCTCTCATTTAATTCTTGGAGTGATTTTTAGCCTCGCTGGTTTGATCGCTTGTTTCTTAGGCTTTTCTCAAATGAATAAAGTGGATTGGGCAGATCCCTTTGATCTTTTTTTTAACCTGGCACCCCTTCTCTCTCTTTTTTTCTTTGCTTTAGGTCTTCTTTATAAAGTAAAGGTGAGCTCTAAGAAGGGCCATCCAGCTAAGAGTTCCCATTCCACTAAGAAGGGCATGTTCAAAGATGCGATCCTCGAAACGAGTGAAAGCATGGCCGATGAGAATGTATTTTTAAATGAGTTTGAACTGAAAAAAGAGATTGAATCAGTGGCGAAAGGTGGCGTAATCGTTAGTATGGCTTTCTTTATTCTTTCTCTACTGGGGTGTTCATTCTTTTGGACTAAGCTTCCTAAAGAAGTCAAAACATCGCTTTTTGAGTGGATGGAAAATCCCATTCAATATGAAAGTATACTAAGCTATTTTAAAAAAGCACAACCTGAACTCATCGGATTGTGCTTCTGTCTTTTCATGAGCCTCGCGGGCCTTAATGGGCTTCGCTATTTAAAGAAGAGACTTTAGTTATTTGAGCGTATAGCTATGGGCCTGAGCTACGTTTTCACTGTGACTACGTATTTTTCTTAAGGCCACAATCATATCAGAGTAAGTAATCGCTGATAGAGCGGGATATTCACCTTGTCCAACCCTCTGAAGATGACGATCTCTTATATCATTGGCCTCTTCTCTCAAGTTAGCTGATCTTCTCTTAACAACAGACATATCATTAGGTTCATTGTGAACAAATTGTCCTGAAGTCTCTTCGTAATACGACTTAACGTCTTTATAAAGAGCAAAGAAGTCTTTTGCAGCTCCATTATAGAGAACTTCTTCTAACTTACTTCTTTCTGAATAATTCGCCAGTGCTGCAAGATAGTCGGCGATTGATTCGAGCTCATCCGCTATTCTAGTAAGAGATTGGGCCATAACACTTTCTTTGCGACTTAAGGCCATCTCTTGCACTTTAATTAAGAATATAGTGATTTCTTTTTGAATATTATCAGTGATCTTTTCGTAATCTCTAACTTTGGCACGACGAATTTTTCGGTCTGCTTCAGAGAGTTCTCCTGAATATATCTCTTCAATATTCTTGTACATTCTATCGATGATATCTTTCATCTTATCTGTTTCTGCTTTGGCCTGAACGAGAGCTGTAGCAGGAACCACAGCTTTGGGGTCACCTAACATTTTTAAGTGGTGCTGTTCTTTGGTTCCACGATCTGGAGTGAGCTTTGTTACAAAAGCAGCCAGAGTTTTTAGGAAGGGAAGAAAGATAAGGGCAGATGCTACGTTGAAGATAGTGTGCCCAGAAGCAATGTGAACGGCAACATTTGTGAATTCACCATTAGCACCAACTTCAGCAGGGTTTCCAGGAACGATATAATCAATTAATTCTACATAATAAGGAAACAGAGAAAAGATAACACTTACCCCGAGAAGGTTGAAAACAGCATGGGCGCGTGATGCACGAATCGCGTTTACGTTACCTCCAACAGATGCCAAAAGGGCCGTAATTGTGGTTCCAATATTTTCACCCAGAACAAGAGCCGCGGCAGTATGAAAAGGAATGACTCCTGTAGTGGCCAAGGCCATGGTAATTCCCAGCATAGCTGAAGAGGATTGAATCACAACAGTAAGAAGACAACCTACAATGATACTCGCAATATAAGCCCCATAATGTTGTCCGCTAAAATAAGATATAGCATCTAGGAATTCAGGCATAGAGCGAAGTGGTTTAAAAGCACCACTCATAATATCTAGACCAAAGAAAACCATTCCAATTCCAAAGAGTACTTTTCCGATTTGCCTCCAGTTATTTCTCTTGGCAAAGAGCATTGGGAAAATTCCTAGTCCAATAAAGAGAAGGCCGTACTTTCCAACTTTAATAGAGATGATCCAACCGGTGATGGTTGTTCCGATATTGGCACCGAAGATAATTCCAATGGCCTGGGTTAATTGCATGAGACCAGCATTTACAAAACCAACAACCATAACCGTGGTTACCGAGGAGCTTTGTACCAGCATAGTGACGATGATTCCTACAAGAAGGGCGTACACTCTATTTTTTGTCAGTGTATTGATGATATTCTTGATCACATCACCGGCCACTGACTGGAGTGCTTCCGACATAGACTTCATTCCGTAAAAGAAAATTCCAAGTCCACCGAGAACAGAGTAAATAATTTTAAAAACTTCCATAGATAAGCTCTTTTTGTAAGGAGTAAATCAGTTAATTTTCCGATATCTAAAAGTACCTTTTTCTAGGATTCCAAACTAGGAAGGCAGTAATAATTCCTGAATAGAATCCGTGGTGAAAAAGTTTTAGTCACCTTGGATTTTCAATCGCTTTATGCGTCAAAAATCTGTTTAATTTCAGCTATTTAGTAACATTTTTCAGGGGACCTTAGCAATGCTTTCCCCTGAAGAGTTTTGTCAGGATTGTGTTTGGATGGAACCATTGGGAAAGTGATTCTGGTATCTTAGCTCATAAGATTTACAAGATTCAATTAGGGAAATTAATCTTGTTTGAGAATGAACTCTAAGATCTCATCAGCTTTCCAGCTTTGGACATCTGTACTGAGTTCTTGAATGAGTTGTTGAAAGTGGGCTTCACTATGAGGTCCATATTCCGAATCACCAAGAAGGTGAGCCGTTTCTCTCCAATGGGGCGACTGAATTAGTCGTGATCTCAATAGACTTAAAAGTAGGTCGGCCCATGAGGGAGGGGTGAAAGTGAAGTTTAGAGAAAGTGATCCACTTTCAGCAAAGGTTTTATGCCAAACTCCTTTGGGGAGAAAGAGAAGGGAGCCTGGGCGAAGCTCAATTTCAATTGCCTTTTCTGTGGGAAACTCTTGTGGAAAGGGGCGCTCAGCATAGGAGCTAAGTTCTGGTGATGCTTCATGACCAATAGTATAGCGCTCAAGAGGGTTGGCAACGGTTTCGTTTGGCGCTAACCACCACTTCTTTGTACCTTTTATTTGAAATATAAAATTTATATTTTGATCGAAGTGAGCATGAGTTCCCTTGCCGGCTGCGATTAAGTAGATCAAGCTTCTTGAATAAGTAAAAGGAGCAAGTCCTAGCTCTGTACGCAATTGTTCCAAATAGGGGTTGAGTTCAGGTATAAAGCGGTTAGGATCATCGAAGAATAATCCTGCCCCTTGGTCCTTATAGAGCTTTTGTGCCTCACTGGAACTAACTTCTAGTGAATTGACTTCATCGGCTGTGCCTTTTTGATAGGCATTAACTTGATCTGGCCATGATTGAAAGAGTTCATCGATAGAGCTTAAGTAGGGAAGTTGGGATAGTTCTTTGAGGTAGGGGTGATCGTGTTGTATTACGGGCGTATGTCCAAGATAGTTTTCTAAGAACTCATGACGCCCGTGTTCGGGAAATAGAGAGTCGAGACTAAAGTCTAGCATTTCTAATTCCTCTAGTATCTATTCTTCTGGTTCAAGATTATCGTATACGGTTGTTACATCATCATCTTCTTCCAGAAGGCCAATAAGTTTTTCAATCTGCTCTCTCGTTTCGGCATCCGCTTCTTTCATAGTGAGAGGGATTCTCTCAAGACTCGCTTCATCTGGAGTAATGGAAAGTTCCTGAAGTTTTTCTTGAATGGTACCAAAAGACTCCATAGGCCCTTTTACCTCATAGACTCCGTCTTCTAGCTCTACTTCTTCCGCGCCAGCATCAATAAGCTCTAAGGTAAATTCATCTTCATCAATACCTTCCGCAGGTACCATGAAAACGGCTTTTCTTTCGAAGATAAATTCGAGTGACCCATTTACTCCCAATGAACCATTACATTTTCTAAAGTAGCTTCTGACGTTACCAGCTGTACGAGTTGTATTATCTGTAGAAGCTTCTACAAAGACTGCGATTCCACCAGGTCCATAACCTTCATAGCTTACATCTTCGTAACCAGCTCCATCACTACCTTGACCCTTTTTAATGGCCCTATCGATATTATCTTTGGGAACATTAAACTTTTTGCATCTTTCAACAGCAACTCTTAGGAGAAAATTTGTTTCTGTGTCCGGACTTCCACTTTTAGAAGCTTTAAAAACATCTTTTAATGCTCTGGCGTAGAGCTGAGCTTTTGCCTTATCTGAGGCACCTTTCTTGGCTGCGATCTTAGCTGACTTTCTTCCCATTTCTTCAAACCTTTAATTTTTAAATAATAATGGAGTGATTCTCTTCATTTTAACTGAATTAGTAAATCTAAACTTTCTGAAGCTTTTTTAAGGTATTGATTTTACTGATTCTTGTAAAATTTATTTAGTGAAAAAAATACATTTAGCGAAAGAATTGTCTAGTTTCCTGCTATGAGTTCTTTTATTGATTCAACAATAAAACGAAAGGGGTTTTTATGTTAAAGGCATTATTTGTTTCACTTATTCTTTCATCTTCTGCAAATGCATTTGTATCTTTCAATCTTCCTAATCTTGATTTTGATATGGCCGAAAATGCCATCATGAGAAGTGAAGCTGTTCAGTCTGCTTCTGCTGATCTTGGTGAAGAAGTTGTTGATGTTGAAAAAGTTGGTAAGAATACTTACCTTGTTGTTTTTGAAGGGGGATGTGACCTCACTGCAAAATTTGGTAAATGGTCAAAAGTTTATATCGTTAAAGATTCATTCTTCTGTAACTAGTTTTTTATTGTTGGCCCTCTATCTTGTTTTAGAGGGCCTTTTCACTAGGGAGCGAAATATCTCTCTAAGAGTTGGAAAAGTTCCTTTTCTTTTTCTTCATTTTTGATTCTATTTCCCTCTTCTCTAAGAAAAATTTCAGCATACTTAGAAAATTCTCCTTTAAATTTGAGCAATTGATCTTTACCCATCTCCACTGCAAATTGGGGCTCATGAAGATCTAGCCACTGTTTCAATTCTCTTTTCTTTTCAATTTTCTTTATTTGAGGATAGAAGTTAGACTTCTTTCTATATAGGGGGAGACAAGCTTTTAATGACTCCTGACATTTCTCTTTAAAACTTAAATTTGATGACCATTTCTTTTCGTATAGAAAAATAAGGGATGTATGGAAGAGTTGCTGAAGTTGTGATGGATTGAGCTGATTAAAGAGATGGGAGAGTTCAGAAACTTCCTTCTTGAATAAAGGTAATTCATTCTTTCTTTTTCTTAAAATTAATGCACGGTCAATTTCTACTTTATAGTGCTTGTATAAGAAGAAGCCGATTAAAAGGGCGAAAACGAGTATAAAAGGAATTAAAAACATATTTTCAGTATAGGAAAATTATAGGTAGAATTAAAGAAGTTTTAATCTCAAACTTTGGAGTACTGATGCGACTGGCCTCGATCATAGTACCTCTGCTTTTATTTTACTTCGTAAATACTGAAGCCTCAGAGGATTCCCAACTCAAACCTACATGGGGAGTGGCGATTCCTCATAATATGAATCCCCATCTCGAACTCAAAGTTGGTGCTCGCTTACAATCGGTAGCTGAGTGGAACCGACTGTCTGATGAGGGAAGAGGTGAACTTAATCAATTTGATTTTTACTTGCGTAGAGTGCGTTTTGAGTTTGAATCCTATTTTAAGAAAGATTGGCATTATTATATGGATATCAGAAATGATAATGCCGATTTAGAGGAAAAGGGAAGTGGTCAATTCGAAATCGGAGATGCCTACTTAGAGAAAAAGAATATCTTTGGTTTAAAAGGGATATCTTTTCGAGGCTTTCGCTCCAAAGTAAAGCTATCTCGATCACAGACCATAAGTTCAGCTAAACTTCTTCATCTCGAAAGAGCCTATATTTCTGACAGTGCTGCTGATTTTGTCAATGAGGGAAGAAGGGCGACCAATTTCCAAATGAATGGTGTGTTGGACTATTTTTCATTTCAACTTGTTGCAGGGGATGGTGTTCACAAGTCCTCTTTTGTGGATGCTAAAGATAATGATCTGGGAAGTGGTGAGATTATAAGACAAAGCCCAATGTTGGGTGCCTATATGAGACTTTATCCCTTTGAAGGTTGGTCTGATCAATCGATGACGGAAACCTATTTTGGTCAAGGACAGCACTTCTCTTTAGGGGGAGGTCTTTTTCACACAGGTTCGATCGAATATACCGGTACAAATTTTAATAACACCAAATCTATTGATAGAACTCTAGGAAATATTGAATTATCTTTTCATTATAAGAACTTCTCCTTTCAGGGAGAGTTCTTTCATTTTGAAGGTGTCGTTGAAGACTTCAGTGCCTCGGTACAAAATAAAGGTTCAAGTAACGGACTCTATTGGCAGGCTGAATATTACTTAAGTGAAGAAAATCCTTTCTCTCTATTTGGTCGTTATGAATCATGGGATCGCTTTAAAGAAGAAAGTGACTATGATCAAAAATCTTATCTCATGGGAATCAATTGGTACTATGATCGAAACCATATTCGATTTTCATTGGCCTGGCAGCAAGACAGATTTGATCAAAATCTTCGCAAAGAGTTGGCCAATGGAGAGGATTATAATCGAGAAGAACGCCTTAAATTCACAACAATGTGGAATTTTTAATTGTATTTGTGTGCTGCATAGTTAACTAGTCATTGAAAAAGATAGAGCCTCGTGAGAGGCTTATTTTTTTAATTCAGGAGGTCTTTTGAAGGCACTAATCATACTATGCTTATTTCTTTTTTCTTGTGCACATCAATCGGGTAAGTCTGCCGAGGAAGTTAAATTCTATAAAACCTTAGATCTCCATTGGGCCAAAGTTATGGAGATGCATCCTGAATTTGCCACATGGACGAATTATAAAGACGGTCTCTATAACGATAGATGGGGGGACTACTCTCTTGCAGGTATAGACAAATCGACTGAATTACTCAAATCAAATCTCAGCGATATTAAAGAAATAGATAAAGAAGAGTTAAGTGAAAAAGCAAAGCTAGATTATGAGCTCTATCTTGAAAGCCTTGAACATAAAGTCAGAGGTGTTCAATTTCCCTCTGAGTTGATGCCCATTGATCAGTTGAGTGGATTCCATATCAATATTCCTCAACTTCTTTCACGTATGCCTAAACGTTCCCTGAAAGACTACGAAAATATATTAGCAAGATTTGAAAAAGTTCCTGAACGAATTGAGATGAGTATTGATTTATTAAAAGAAGGACTAAAAAAAGGAGTCACTCCTCCTCAGATAACTCTTAGGGAAGTTCCTAATCAATTTGATGCGCTCTTTGTTCAAGATATTGATAAAAATCCTATGACTAAAGCTTTTACTCAATTCCCTCGTTCTCTAAGTGAGGGGGAAAAAAAGAAATTGAGAGGGCAGGCCAAGAAATATTTAAAAGAGGCCATTGTTCATTTTAAAAAGGCCAAGTCCTTTGTTGAAAATGAGTACATACCTAATTGCCGAAAAACAATTGCCATTAGCGACCTTCCCAATGGTAGGGCCTGGTATGGACATGAAATTAAAGGCTATATCACAACTGACCAAACGGCAGAAGAAATTCATGAAATTGGATTGGCCGAAGTTGATCGCATTAAAAAGAAGATGGATCAAGTCATTAGAAAGTTAAAGTACAAAGGAAGCTTTAAGTCTTTCTTAGAATTTCTAAGAACTGACTCGCAATTTTTCTTTAAGAAAAAAGAAGATCTTCTTATGACTTATAGAGATATTGCTAAAAGAGCAGATTATAAACTTTTTGAGGTCTTTAAGGTTCTTCCTAGAACTCCCTATGGAGTAGAGCCAACTCCTGAGTACATGGAAAAATCAGCCCCCACTGCCTATTATTATGGAGGATCCACATCTGCAGGTAGAGCAGGGACATTCTATGCCAATACCTATGATTTGAAGTCTCGTCCTAAATGGGAAATGGTCGCTCTTACTTTACACGAAGCGGTTCCTGGTCACCATTTGCAAGTTTCTTTAAACGAAGAATTAGGTGAGGTTCCCCATTTTAGAAAATATGCTCACTATACGGCATTTATTGAAGGCTGGGGCTTATATGCTGAAAGCCTAGGTGAAGAAATGGGGATGTATGAAGACCTCTACGATAAGTTTGGGCAACTGACTTATGAAATGTGGCGCGCGATTCGCTTAGTCGTTGATACGGGGATGCATGCTAAAGGTTGGAGCCGTGATCAAGCGATTGCTTATTTCAAAAAATATGCGGCAAAAACAGAGCATGATATTACAGTTGAAATCGATCGTTATATCATTTGGCCGGGTCAGGCATTGTCCTACAAAGTCGGAGAACTCAAGATTAAAGAATTGCGCAAGAGAGCTTCTGAAAAATTAGGGGAGAAATTTGATTTAAGAGAATTCCATAATCAAGTTCTTAAGAATGGAGCTCTACCTCTTAGTATTCTTGAAGCTAATATCAATAAATGGGTGAAAGAGATTATTTAAATAATCCACCTGGATAGAAACGAAATCCAACGCTAGCTCCAATACTGTGGTATTGCTCGTTGGATGAAGCTTCAATTTCAGTATAAAGGTCTATGGAGCCGAGAATAAAGACTTGGTATCCAATGGTTCCATAGACTCCATGAAGGATGCGATCATAATCATAAAAATCTTTATTCAAATTTGATCCCTCTCTTAAAGTAAGTTGGCGCTGTACATCTACATAAGAATACCCAAGAGAGAAGGATATATTTTTGCCAAAGAATCGAACGCCAAGACGAAGCTGTGAAATATCAAATTGTGAATCGACGATATCATCAACCGTATCTGAAGCTCCTTCTGTATAAGTATAGCTGGAGTAACTTAACTCTGCAGAATAGAGAGGATGAAATCGTCTTCCCAGGGTAAAGCTAGGTGTGGAAGCGCTAAACTTATTCCATATTTCATTATTCGAAACAAGGGTATGGTAATTATAAGAAGCACCGATGTAATTAAAGCTCTGGGCTGCACGGGCTTGGAGAGCAATAAGAATACATCCTAATGTGAGAAGAAATTTTAAACTTTTCATGGCGAAAACCCCATCATGAGAGTTTCATCTTCATCTCCTAATTCCTCGTCATCATAGATCATAAAGCATGGGGTATCACAGCGAATCAGAGTTCCTGCTGGAACCAGACCTGCATTCGTAAAAACGGCGGCATGGGGAGCATTGGGATCTGTATTTCCCGGAGCTGTAAGAGCGATGGGACCTACCTCTGCATTGCCAGGTAGGGTATAGTAATAATTTCCTGAGGTCGGTGCAATAATACCTATATAATCCGCGTTGGCAGGAATTCCAAAGTGAGTGGCCAACATCGTTAAGGGTAGACTGGGACTGGCATTGACTCCATCTTGATCTGCAATTTGAAGCATAGAAACAGGTTTATCAGCAATTACTCTAGTGGCATAGTCAATTAGATTGGACTTCAGAGTTCTTTCTACATCGAGGACTTCATTAATATCGAGATCATTCGAAGAAAAATTCTTACCTGTTTGATGTCGGTGAGCTGAGACGGTGGTGTCATTCTCAATAGAAGTAATATACCAGGAGAAACCGATGATATCAGTCGCTGCTGGAGTGAGAACACGAGCATCTTTATCAAAAGTTGTTCCTCCATTAGAGGATGAAACATAGTAGACATTTATGCTGTAATCACTAACGATTTGGAAAGGTTTCCCATCTGCTATGACAGGAGAAAATTCAACAATTTCATTTTTTTGAACGGTGGCGTAATCAATAGTATCGAGATCGCCATCATCGTCTACATCTTGTTTGATTTGAACAAAGCTGTCTGCCACCAAACTTGTCACATAGATTTTAGAGTCGTTTCCATAGCGATATTGATAAGAGGTAAATGTCTTACCACTATAGGCCTCTGAAGCCCAAGGAGCTGTCCCGTAGCCTGAGGTCACAACATAGGTTGCACCGGTTGATTCTATAATATCACCGGCATCCACCTTCTCACTTGGGGTGATAGGATCTTCAATGTAGATAACATCACCTTCCGATAACGGACCAAAAGTTATGGGGTTGTTGGGATCTGACTTTTTAATCCAAGTAATTTCATTATTATCTTCTAAAGAAATGAGCTTCGTTACACTGTCCACTCCAACCATGGCAAGTTTAGGAAGATTGGCGAGACCTGTATTTGAAAGGGTATAGGAGAGATTTGTCGCTAGACATGTTCCTATATTTCCGGCCCTATCTACTAATCTTACATAGAATTCATTATATCCATTTTCACTACCATCAAGAGCAAGGCTGGCTCCAATCGTAAATTCATCTTGCTGAATATTTGAAACTCCCTTTGGTGTGCCAGTACAAGTATCGTTATTAAAAACTTGAATCTCGGATCCATTTTCTGTGGCACTAATCGTTCCTGTAAAAAGTGGAGTGGCATCAGAGCTTGTTTCACCATTATTGGGAGAGCTCATACTTATGGTGTCGGGTCCATTGGGCGCGGTTAAGTCCTCTTCATACACAAGAGGTCCAAAACAGGTTGCGCCACTTTGATTAGGAACCGTAAAATAAAAATAATATTTTCCTTCTGTCACTGTTGTGAGTGAATAAATGTGGGAAGTTCCCCCACTTGTATCTGAAGAGAGAAGTCCGCTGGAGCAGCTTGAATCTGAGTAAGTGAAGATATCATCGCCTCCTAGAATATTGGTGACTTCAATACTTACTGATCCACTATTTCCAAATCCGTTAGCTGGATTAAAGAAAGCAAAACTTGGTAAGGGGGAAGTTGTATCCTTAACAATATTTTCGTTAACAACTGGTGACAGATTACCATTGCTATCTTCAATTTGCGCTGAAGCACTGTAAGTTGAGTCCGCTAAGAAAGATAAGTCCATTGGGGAGGATGAGAAGACGCCTCCAGTACAACGGTCAGAGAAAGGAATGCCCTGTAGGTTACCAGAGATGAGGGCACCTTCTTCCGAGCAAGTTCCTTGGATGGCATAACTGGTTTGATTTGATTGGTTAATAGGATTTGCTGTTATGGTCAGGCTAGGTGCTGTCGTATCTTTTCTAACTAAGATCGTAGTTGTAAGACTACTTATCGTATAGCTGGCCGTGAGAGAATTGAGACCTTCGTTTAGTATCGATCGATTGATAGAAAGAGAAAATAGATTACTCGAACAACTGGTAGCCCCTAAGGGCGTTGCATTTAATGAAATTTCAATAGTCCCGTCTGCTAAGCAGATTCCTTGAAGATTAAAACTAGTAGGGGAAGCTGGAGTGTAAGTGGTCAGATTGGCCGGAGAAGTAATTTGAACGGCATAATTAGGAGCTTCTGGATTGATGTCATTTATACTTCTCAGTGAAGGGTCTTCTGCTTGACCTCCACCACAGCCATAGAGGCCGATTGTAATAATGAGAAGTAAATAAAATCTAATCAATTTCGTAAACATCCTGTTTTCATTGAGTTCTTACTCACTTTTTCGGATGAGTTCAATTAAGGGCTTAATCCCCCTTAAAATGGGGCTGTAAAGCGGAAAATTAATCTAAAATTGGAGAGAAATACTCCATTTAATGATAACTTTTAGTTATTCAAGGTAATGCAATTAGCTATTTGAGGTTATATCAAAACCTATCTAAAAAGAGCTCTAAAAAAGAAAACAAAGAGATCTATTTAGATGAGGGAAAGTTTTATGAAGATTAAAAAATATTTAATTTTTTCAATAGTATTTGTTGTAAATGCGTATGGACACGGTCTCAAAATTCCTGAAGGACGATTCTCTTGTGCGATCGAATTTGAAGAAATAGGTGAATATCTCATGGAAGAAGGTGAAGACTTTCCTTATTTCTTGCATCATCTGGAAACTCCAAGATTAAGAAAGGAGAGTCTCGATCTCTTTTTTTCCAAGAAGCTTAATGAGCAGGGGGATAGTGACTTAGATGTCAGGGTCGTAAACCCAGAGGCCTTGCCGAATTGGTTGCTCATCACTCCACGAGAATACAAGAATCAAAGAGGATGGGGGGAGATAAGTGTGGAGAATAGAGAGATATATTATCAAGTAAGTTGGCCGAATACTTGGTATTTTGGCTCTGGAGTCGACATTGTAATTCGATCCTTTAAAAACGATCTCTTAAAGATTGATCTGCGATTCAATGATAATGATTCTGTTGGTGAGCTTCATCGCTGGGTAAAGTGCAGAAAGTATTAACCTCTTTAGACTTTCTTGTGATGATACTGGCTTCCCCTCGCATCTTTATCCTGCCTGCAAAAACTACAGAGTTTTGAAGTTATAAAGGAAAAAAGTGAGGGGCTTTGCTATAAGGAATCGAAGGGGTCAAATATGTTTAAAATTTTTAGTATAGTAAGTCTTCTTGCTCTCGTCTCTGTGAATATTCATGCTGATATTTTTGGTAAGGATGATAGAGAGGATATAATTAGAGCGGGTTCTAAGAGGTATCTTGGGCGTTCTGTTGCGGTTGGTGTGATAAATTCCTTATGGGAAGATGTAAATGAGAACTACACAGAACTTTGGGTGGATTCCATTAGTGATTTTATGTGTAAGGACGAAAAGTTCTCTCGCCAAAAAAATATTGCTTACGCTTGTTCTGGCTTTCTTGTAGGAGAAGATCTACTGGTAACAGCTGGACACTGTGCTGTAAACATCGGTGAAATTAGAAATCAGTCCAAAGACTTCTGTGAAGCCTATACTTGGTTATTTGATTACACTGCTCAAAGTAATGCGAGAAGAATTCCTAAGAAAAATAGATTTACCTGTAAAGAAATCATCTATGCAGTACAAGAGGAAGTTGATGGTAAAACTCATGACTTTGCACTAATAAGACTTGACCGAAAGGCTAAGGGGAGAAAGCCATTAAAAATGTCTTTCGGGCAAACAAAGAATAACGACTCAGTGTTTATGATTGGGCACCCTATGGGGCTTCCTATGAAATATACTTCGAAAGCTCATGTCTTTGATAATCAGGTAGGGCGATCTTATTACACAAACCTAGATGCCTTTGCTGGTAATAGTGGCTCTCCGGTTTTTAATGATAGAGATGAAGTGATTGGTGTTCTTGTGGCTGGGAATCCAGCTGCTTCAACTTATACAGATAGAGAAGCGGGATGTGATCGATATAATCGTTGCGATGAGAATGGTCGCAACTGTACATCCCATACTTTTGAAAACCAAGAAGAGGGATTTCCACATGTCTTTTCTGAAGTACAATCCTTGAAATTTTATCAAAAGCTAATTCAAGAAAATCTCTAAATCAACCTAAGCTTCTTCTAGCTTATCAACCTCTTGATTGAGTTCGAGAGGTTGAGGTTTTATTTCATCTTTAAATTCTTTAACCCATGGGACTTTTCTATAATCGAATTCATGTTCGAGACTAGGTTTTACAATTCTGAAATAGGGAGAGCGGTCAAAGTCACTCGGTACGTAGGTGGAGACATGCTTTTTAGCATATCTCCTCTGACCTTCGACATTTCTCACAATGGGAAAAATGGGATAACCAACATCGTGATAGGCCTGAGCAATGATGGATGAACAGATCACCTTCGTTGGGTCGTCTGAGCCTAGAGAGATAAAGGCTGAACCTTTTAACTTTTTAAATGGGTGAACTGGAATGAGATATTTCAAAAGATTGATGATATTTATAATGTCATAAGAGAGCCCCTGCTTTTGAACTAAAGAAGCAATAATTTTTTCTAAGTGTTCAGGCTGAAGATTTACTGGGCGGCAAATTCGAGTATGAAAACCCTGATATGTATCGACTGGAATTCTGATCACACCTTCTTTTAAATCAGCTTCGATGAGTTCATTTCCCCCTATATAGAGAGCGGCGTGAGACCAGTTGGACTGGGTGAGGTATTTAATAGCAGTACTGAATCTTTGTTGTCCTTCGACAAGAAGCACATCTCCTGGGCGTAAGGTTTTCTTGAGAAGTTCTATTGAGTGGGTAGGAGGTGACGTAAGATGAAAACTAGGTTGCTCAAGAAAGTTAATAAGTTGATTGATGAGAAACTTTTTTAAGGCCATATAGATCATTTCTAAAACTCCTAAGGACTCTATTATCCCATAAAGTTAAGAAATCCCCTAATGGATCTTCATACTCAGAAAAGAAGGATATTCATGCCGATTAAAAAGGACACTAGTGCTGCCCAGAGGTACAGAGAAGGCCATTTTTTGATCCACAAGCATTCAAAAAGAGAACTAAATAAAGCCGCTGTAATGGCTATTCCGGCCAGACTAGCTAAGTGGGCATATTGAACAGCAGCTAGGTAGAGAGCTAAGGATAAGAAAGTTCCCAAGAAAGAGCCACTACAAACACCCCATTTTTCTTTCGCACTCATGGCCATAAAGGGGGCCAATAAAGTTCTTTTTTTATGAAAGGAAAAGATAAAGAAAAAGAATACAGCACCAAGTGTTCGATAGAGGTTGGAAGTCATGGGCGTAACTTCTGTGTGTCCTTCGAAAATAAATCGAGTAATGATAACTCCTGCTGTGTCTAAGCTCATTCCGGCCAAGGCCATAAGAATACCAGCTATTGCCCAATGCTTATCCCTTCTAAAACTTTCTAATGAGAAAATAAAGACACAAAGAATGAAAAAGAAAATGGCCCAAAAACGTTCAGCATCCATTCCCTGATTAAAAAAGAGATGCCCAGCGGTTCCTGCTAGTAGGGGCTGGAAAGAGAAGAGCATCAATGTTCTTCCTGGGCCTAAGTCTTTAAATGCTTGAAGTAAGCACAGGTCGCCAATGGCAAGTCCTATAATTCCTGATAGGAAGAGATAGCTTGTCGCTTCTAGTCCAGGCCAAGATATTCCTTCTGTGATGAGAATCCAAAAAATAAAGAGGACTAAAGCAAAGGCTGCTTTGAACCAATTCATCCAAAAGCTACCAAGCTTTCGTGTGAAATGAGTAAAGAATTGACTGCCGGCTGCAAAGCAGAAATTTGCTCCCAAGGCCAGGGCGAGAACTTGATATTCCATGCTCACTTCATACAGGAGAAATTTAAGAGAAGAAAGGAAATATTAAAGAAAGGAAAAAAGTAGGGATTCTAAAAAGAAGGCCAGCTAAGCTGACCTTCGTCTAAATTAAAATTAGTAATTATGCCATCTGGACTCGAGTTCTCCTCTTGAGCCATAGAAGACATTGACATCCATATCATAACGGGTACCGGGAACATTATAGAGACAACTTCCTGTGGAGTTACAATTAATCTCGCTAGAAAATTGCCATAGGAAATAATTATTCCATATACCAAATGGAAAGTCCGTAACATTGGATTTAAATCGTGCGTACCAGAGCTTTGCTTGTTGAAAAAGGGGATGAGCCGCTACTCTTTGATTGAGTTTGATGGTTGTTGAGTGGTTCGCATAGACCACCGGAATACGACCCGTTTTGTTGTAGACATATTCCATGAATACAACAGCCTCATCAATACTCATAAAGCGTCCATTGGCCGTGTCTTCGAGATCTAAAATCATAAGGGTGTCTTGCTCTCCATCAATGAGGTCTAAAAAGAGATCGGCCTGTTTAATGGTATCTCCTCTATAACCTAAGTGATAAGCACCCCAGAGGTAACCACGAGATTTGGCAATATTTTTACGGGACTCGTACTTAGTATCGACTCTTAAGCCAATACTCGATCTGTGGATGACCCCGACCATATTGTTATCGGATGCCATTTGATTCCAATCGATAGAGTTACCTTGGTAGGCATCTATGACAATAGTAGAGCCGCCTTTATTCCAGGGACTGAAGAATGACTCTCTTATGGTTTCTGTGGGTTCTTGTGCGTGCTCATGTTCTTCTTCGTCCTCTTCTTCTTCTTCTACAGGATTTTCATCTGATCCTTCTTCATCTTCATCTTCCTCTTCTGTTGGAACTTCTTCAACTTCTCCATCTCCCTCCTGCTCTTCGCTTCCATTTTCTTCTGAAACTTCACAGCTGGTATCTGATGCATCACAATCCTCATTTTGAGGAACACATGAAAAATTTAGGGTTAAGGTTAGAAGTAGAGGTAGTAGTGTTTGGTAGAGTGTTCTAGAACTCATTATCCCTCCTTGGAATTTTTTTTGTTATGAAATTCTTTCACCGTGCTTACTATTTTCTCATTTCTTCAGATGAAAAAAGTGCAGGAAAAATAAGTGCCGTGGTGTCAAAATGCCCTCTGATAGGGGATTCTAGCGTTCGGTTTTATAAGTCGTGATTATTTAAAGGAAAAGTCTCTTGATCTTAAAATTGTCAAAACCCCGTCTAATAGGGGATTTTATTGATTTCTGATTTTTTGTTTACGGGTTGTAAAAAAAGAGAAGTTATGAAATTTCTGAATTTAGGAAATCAGAATACTTGCGGCTAAGATAAGAATGATACACGAAAAGATGAATTCGATTATGAATTCGAGTTGAAGATATTTCTCCTTCACGCTCTGGATTGTAATCCCAATGGAGACTAGAGAGAAATAGAGAAAGGTAACTATGGTTATGGCAAAGGCGACAATAATCTTGGTTAGAATCGTTTCTTTGTCTTCAAAGAATTGAGTAAAGATACTTACAAAGAAGAGTCCAGCTTTTGGATTAAAGACATTAGTGATCCACCCCATGGTTATGGCCTTCTTTGTCGAAATATCGGAAATGGTGAGTTCATGATTGAACTCTTTAAGCTTTACTTCAGTCTCACTATCGTAATCGTAAGCGATTGATGATGAGAGACTTTTTACTTTGTTATTTTCTCTCATTTTTTTGAAAAGAGAATAGAGTGAACTCAAACCGATATAGGCTAAGTAGCTGCCCCCAACAATTTGTATAATTCTGAAAAGATTCTGATTATGTTTGAGAAGAAGTCCTAGCCCTGTAAGGGAGTAGGTAATGTGGACTATGAGACCAAGAGCTATACCAAGTGCGGTATAAATTCCGGCCTTTCTGGAAAAGGTTAGTGAGTTCTTTGTTACAAGAATAAAATCAGGACCAGGAGACATAACGGCCAGTAGGTGAACGCCTAAGATACTGAAAACTAATGGTAAATTAACTTCGAAATTCATATAATTACGTTTAAAATAAGTTTATCTATACTTAGCGGCCTTCAAAGACGGGGGCAACTGAAAAAGAGGAGTTTTTGTGGACCATGAAATTTCACTACTGGCCGGATCATCAAGATGCTTTATTCGTCAAATTAAAGAGTGGGGTGAAATTCTTATTGGTTTTGAAGGAAGTAATAAGTATGAATTATTAAATGAGCAAGGTGAGAAGATTGGTTATATCTCAGAACAAAGCTCTGGAATATTCCAAATGCTTATTCGCTCTTTCTTTAAGTCACACCGTCCTTTAGATGTCCGAATCTATGATAAGAATGGACAAGAAGTGATTAAGCTTAATCGTCCCTTTTATTTTTTCTTTTCCACGATGTTTGTAAACGATCGAACAGGAAGACTTTTGGGAAGTATAGATCAAAAATTTGCGATTTTTCGTAAACGTTATGAGCTTAAAGATGCAAGAGGCAATCCCTTTGCGCTTATTAATTCAGGATTCTTTAGTTTCTTTACATTTAAAATTGAAGATACAAGAACAGGTCGGTCTCTAGGTGAGATTCGCAAAAAGTGGGGGAATTTACTTAAAGAGATTTTTACGGATAGTGACACCTTCGGAGTTGATATCTCTAATGAATTAAGTGAAGAACAAAAAGCGATTGTTCTTTCGACGGCGATTTCTGTAGACTTTGATTACTTTGAAGATAATAGCGCACGAGGTTCAGCACTAGATCTCTTTGACTAAATATGGTGAATACAAAAACTTTTTCTTACTTAACTTTTCTTATTCTTTTCGGTTTGTCCCCATTAGGGGCTGAGAGTTTTTCGCTCTCTCAAAAGATATATGAATCTAAAAATCTCCCTTTTCAATCTCATATGGGAAAAGAAAAATATAGTAACTACGTAGTGGTTGATATTCCTTTTCTTCCAATCTCAGAGCTTTATAAAGAGTTAGTGAGTTTTCTTCAAGTCGATTTGAAAAACCGAGGTGAAGCTCATATTACGGTCATTACTCCCCTTGAGTATGAAGATATCTTAAAAGATAAAATCAGCGTCCAAGAACTTCATCAGTTGGCCAAAGAAGATTCTATCCAGAAGAGTTCATTTAAAGTCATCTGCTTAGGTAAGGGTACATTGAAAGATGTAAGTCCTAAGAGTAAACCTCATAAAAGTACATACTATCTTGTCGTTGAGTCAGAAGATCTTCTTCGTTTTAGAAGAAAGGTCGAATCGCTCTTTGTTAAAAGAGGAGGAGAGAAAGGTGCTTTTGATGCCGAACATTTCTTTGCTCATATTACCCTTGGCTTTACTCATCGTGATCTTCATGAAAATGAAGGAATTATCAAAGATAAGCACTCTTGCTATGCTGATTTAAATATGGTCCTATAGATATTATTGTTTTCTATGGAGGCCCTATGTTATCTTGGACGCCCTTTTTCGGGATGGCTCTTTCTATTTTACTTCTTCTTTTTTCTTGTTCTGGACAGTCAATTAAGCCCCTGTGGATGGAAAGATCAGATAAGCTCGCAGAAGAATTTACTCGTGATTACGCAGAAATTTATCCTGAGCTTGGTTCTAGTTTGGGATATCGTGATTATGATAGTAAAGGACAAAACCCAGGGCCTGAAGCAGAAAAGCAGTATAAGAAACTGACAAAGAAGTGGATTTCTAAACTGGAAAAAAGTCTTAATGAGACAGAGGATAAAAACCTAATCGTCGATTTAAAAATCTTACTAAAAAATACAAAACAAGATTTAAATAAGACCATGATCGAAGAAGAACTTGGCCTTATCCCTGTCTATTCTGCAAGTCAGAGAGTTTATGGTTCTCTATTTCAATTAATCAATGATCAGTCTCCTCAGTCGAGAAAGTTAGCTGCTGTTGATCGCTTTCTTTTTTACATGAAATCGGATTCCAAAACGGGTAAGAAGAGTCTTATTCAGTCTTTTCGTTCAGAAATAGAAAGGCATCAGAAATTATATAAGAAGGGAACTTATCCTTTTAGAGGGGAAGTTGAGAAGTACCTCTCCGACTCACCCTTCTATGTTAAGGGGGTGGGGGAATTACTCGCTCAAAGTGGAAGAGAAGATTGGCACAAGGCCTTTCGAGATTTTAAAGCCGAAGTTGAACTCTATGATGGCCATATAAGAAATAAGATTCTTCCTTTGACGAGAAAGAGTCCGATGCTTCCGAGGAAGTTATATGCTCTCGCCCTTAAGGCCATAGGAGTCGATGCTGATCCACTTACTTTAATCAAATTGGGAAAGAGTGAATATAAAACTCTTTATAAAGAATATAGGAAACTGGCCCAAAAGATTGCAGATAAGAATAAACTTAAATCTAGCGATCCAGCCTATGTCGTCAACTTTCTAAAGACACGCCAAGTGACTCGCTTGAAGGAAGTAGAAAAGCTCTATCATGATGCTGCTCATAAATTAGAGAAAATTATTGAAGAAAATAAACTCGTCACCTTGCCCAAAACTCCCTTAAAAATTCGTATGGCCTCAGATGCTGAGAGTAAGGCAAGTCCTGTTCCTCATTTAAACCCACCGCCCTTAATCAACAATCAAGGAATAAGACCTGAATTTGTAGTACCAACTTCTTCTACAGGACAAGTTCCTTTCAATGACTTTAGTTATGAAAGTACTGCGACTATTCTAACGGCCCATGAAGGAAGGCCTGGTCACGACCTTCAGTTTACAAGAATGGTTGAGAACCCACCTTCTATTATTAGAGCACGTTATGCTATGAATTCTGTAAATGTTGAAGGTTGGGCGCTCTATGCGGAAGATCTTGTTTATCCTTATTTGAACTTAGAAGAGAAATTTGCAGGTATTCAAATGCGACTCTGGCGTCAAGCGAGGTATTTCTTAGATCCTATGGTTCAATTAGGGAAGGGGGATCTCTCTAATGTCATGAATATCTTTAATAAAGAACTTGGAGTCTCTCAAACGATGGCAACCCTTGAGTATCAAAGATATGCTTTTAGAAGTCCTGGGCAAGCAACAGCTTATTTCCATGGCTATCTTAATATTCTCTCCATCAAGGAAGAATTGACTGAAGCTTATGGAAAAATGGATACCCAATGTTTTAATGATACTTTGCTCTCTTTCGGTTTATTGCCCCATCGAGATATAATGCTCTTTAAAGAAAATTTTAAGAAATGCGGACTAAAAAGCTCTGTTAATCCATAGGGTAAATTTGTTCTCTTTAAATCTAAAATGAGTTTTATTTGAAAATGTCTTCCTATTATCACGATAGGAAGACATGAAAAATGTAAAACATCACCTTATACTCTTTATATTATCTTCTTTCATGGCCTGTTCAAATAAAACAGGAAAGGCTCCTCGAACTGATCTGGGCATTAGAGTTCCTATTGTCTCACGAGTAGATTCGATAACTGCTGAAATAGAGAGTTCTTCAGCTCATACAAATTCTGGACTATGGGGTCTTGTAAAACCAGTATCGCTTTCAGAGATAGATTGTTTTGCTATTGGTGCTTACTACCCTGAAGGCGATAAAAATAGCTGTAAATTACTTGAAGGAGGAGAGGCCACTGTCGATGAACTCTTTGGCTCTGTTAAGGGCGGAGAAATTCTTAGAGCAAATATCAAGTCAGGAAAGAGTAGAAAAATACAGGTGATTGGGTTTGCAACCCATGACGGTAGTTGTCCAAAGGATATTGCTGCATTAACTAAAGTTCAAATGAAGAATTCTTCAGCTCCCCTGATCTTAGGAGAAACTGAAGTTGATGTTGAAGGGGATGAGATGGAAGTTGAAGTTTCGATTTCTATGGATAATCCCATTGCTTTAAATGATTGCATTGGAGAGAGCTTTTCTTGGGAAGAATCAAATCCTAAGAGCACTGGCTTTTCTATTCATGAAGGTTTTTTAACCGTTACTGGCGAGAATTTAGGTTCTGCTCGTGAAGCACGTGTGGTTGATCCTAGTGGGAATGAGACGAAGCTTGCTATTTTATCCAAAAACCATCACGCCATGGCCCTGAAGGCACGAAGTTCATTGAATCTTGCTATGAATACACTCTACGAACTTTTCATATCAAATGCGTATGGAGAGGAAGTCTTTAATATTACAGTCGGGGGAAATGCTGGATACAATATTGTTAATGTGACTAGTGATTACTCAGTTTCTTCATCTGAAAACCAAAGCCTCTTTCTTGTTAATGGAAAACATACTCTAGTTCTTCCAAGTGTTGCTGATGCCGGCGCAGGCTTTAATATTATCATCAAATCCATAGGGGATGGGTTTGATGGAGTGGTTAGAGTACAAACTGCTACTGGGGAAAAGATTGATGTTAATTATGAAAATCTTATCCTTCGCTCAAAACTAGCGACAGTAAATTTGACTTCAGATGGAAGTCAGTGGTGGATGCTCTCCAGTAATGGGACAATCGATCCGGTAGAAACATTTTATAACTGTGACAATACCACTTGTTATTCTGGAACCTATCCGGAAAATGCTTGGGCGATTCACTCGACCAATGGTGAAATCATGCATCGATATTCTTCGGGTGACATATGGAGAGTTATATTTGCAGAGAACTCTACTGGAGTGTGGCAGGATAAATACCTCATTGATGATTACACGAATTCAACAAACTCGGGCTATATATTTACGAAGTATTGGGATGTGGCGAAACATTATGATGCTTTATTTATGGGAACCTTTGCGGGAAAGACTTTTGGTGTTCCTGAACATTATCTATTAGACTCAGTGGAGTCTTTGAATAATCAATTTCATGATGAGGGAATTAATTTATCTGAGCATGATGGCTCAAGTAGTATTCCTGGTCACTTGAATTCAGTTAGTTTTACTGGTTCTCATATTAATTCTAGCTGTCATCGCTATGGCGGTCGACTGATAAGCCAAAGTGATTCGGGACTTCCCGCCCTATCAAATGGAAAAACGTATTGGACAGCTGATGCGAGTAATACTGCTGTTAATTCTTATCTAACCTGGGATGCAGATACTGCAGTATTCTCTGCAAATGGAGAGGATCATTCAAACGGACATTATCTCTTATGTATTTGGGATGATATTGAAGCTGGATTTGCTTTAGAATAACTAAGCCCATTTTTGATAGACTAAAGTTGCACCATAGAGGATAAAGAAAATAAATATTAGGGATAAACTTATACTCTGAAACTTTGTATTCTTTAGGCGGGTATCTTTTATTTCCCTATTATTGATATAAACAAGGCTTATAGCACATAACGGGATAAAGAGGGCACCGACAATAGCGTAAAGAAGTTGAATGGATTGAAATTTAAAAGTTAAACTTGTTAAGGACGCTAAACTTAAAAAAGTTAAATGAATTCTGTAGGCCTTCGTTTGCTTGAGATCTTTTGAACGCTCCCTTTCTTTAGAAACGAGATCGGCAAAGAGATAGGGGACCGATTGCCAAACTCCCAAGAGAGAAGAGAAAACGCCACAGAAGAAGCCTATTCTAAATAAGTAGGCTGCATAAATTCCTACTTCCTTTTCAAAGAGTTTTGCAACATTGGAAATGAAAATATCTCCAGTTGAACCTACTTCTGTAATCTTGGTTCCAATGATCATCATGGACAGACTAAAGACCCCTGTTAACAAATAGGAAATCGCTAAGTCTATCTTAGTCATTTTTAAATCTTTATATCCCTCTCTTTCACTTTCTTTAATCCAGTAGCCGTAGCACAAGATAGTCAGAGTTCCTCCGACTCCTCCGAGAACACTTAAAAACCATGGAGAGTTAAAAGGAATATGATGAAAGTGAAAGAGACCTTTAAAGAATTCTTCTGGTCCATCAAGTAAGAGGAAGGATGAGGCAATGACAGAGATAAACATCATACCGATGAGAAGCATCATGATTTTTTCAAATAGCTTAAATTTCGCTGACCATACAAGGATAAAGGCCAATGCTGAAAAGACGACAGATACAAGGCTTTTTTCTACAATTCCTGGGAAACTCGATAAATGGGGAAAGAGGTTTAAAAAGGCATTACTGGTAGCATTGATCAATGCTCCGCCAACACTATAAGACCAAATAAAGAGATAGATGAGAAAGGGCCATTTAAAAGCATTACCAAATAATTTAATCCACCCATGGATAAGATGTTCTTGGTTATCCAATTGATAACGAGCAATTGCATCCGTTAAAAAGTATTTTAAAAGTGCTCCTAAAAGCGGAAGCCATAAGAGCGCCCCTATATGATGTCCTGCCAAGGTGGCGGTAATAAGATCACCTGCGCCTACACCTGTAGCAGCCACAAGAAGCCCTGGAAGAATTATTCTAATTATTTTAGACATTTATAGTCCCTAAATTGTGAATCGATTAACACAATTACTTTAATTCAAGTACATGATTTTGTCTGCTGTATCCTTCATCATTATTAGAGTAAGAGGTTAAATTTCTTTTAAGGAGGAAATATGAATTTAGGTACGATGGAATTAACAAATAATGACGCAATAAAAGTAAGAAATGAAGATATTGATGAAATCTTAAGAGGTGAAATTTCAGCACTAGAAGCTTATGAGCAAGTGATTTCTGAAATTACTGATGCTAGTGAAATAAATCGCTTAAAGAAGCATATGGCCGATCACGAAGATGCTATTCGATTCTGGAAACATCAGGCCAAAGTAAATGGAACGATTCCTAATATTGATTCTGGAATTTGGGGAAATGTCGTGGAAGCTTTTGTAGGAGTTTCTAAACTTGCTGGTGAAGATACTGCACTTATGGCCTTGAAAAAAGGAGAAGAACATGGACTAGAGCTCTATGAAAAACTTCTTCTTAGTGACAAATTGTCAGTTAATCAAAAGCGAAAGATTAGAGAGCAATTTGCCCCTATTCAAAGAGACCATATTAAAGTTATTGATCATCTCTTATCCGCTTAAATATTTTTCTTAAGTCGAATAGGTTTTGCATTGGCCGGATCTTCCGGCCAATAGTGTTTGGGATATCTAGATTTGAGTTCCTTTGAAACTTCTGTCCAACTGCCCGCCCAAAAATTTGGAAGATCGCTGACAATCTGAGCAACTCGTGCTGCTGGAGAGAGAAGGCAGAGTTGAAGAGGAAGTGACTCTTCCAACTGAGTTAAGATGCGAGGATGTTCGTTAATTCCGTAAAGGTCTTGGAAGTGAGCTTTAATGAAAGGCTTAACTTGGTCTCCGTCTCCATAATGAATCTCAAACTCTTTACGATTCAATTTGATTTTATCGGGAGTTAGACTCTCAAGTAAGTAGAGATCTTGAGGGGCAAGTTGATCGTAGATTAATTGCCTTAAACCCCGTTCTTGAAGAGACCTGTAGTCTGTTTCTTCATCAATTATAGAATCAATAAATAATTCAAAAAATTCATTCCTAAAGTAGCAAAAAGGATGATTCCCTATGTATTTCGATATGAGTTCAACCTTTCTATGATAAAGATCAAGCTCTAACGTATCTGTGAATGGCCAAGGCCAATTATTCTGGATAATTTCTTTGAGCACTAAGCCTTTAGGACTTTCGTGCTCGGTTGCCTCTTTTTTTAAGACTAAATTTCCGTAATATGTACGCTCTTCGATAATTAGCTTTCTTTTCTTCTCATCAAATAGACTTTCATTTTGAAAAGAGAAGAGAGTATTTCCATGATTTTTTGATTTAAAGAGTTGGTCTAATGATAGGGAACTTGCCATATGAATCATGGTCCCTTTCGCTGCATTGGCCTTTGGATTTTCGAGGGCTTCAAGAACAATAATGAGCTCTGGAATATTTTTACCTGCAGCATGGGAGAGTAAAGAAGATGGTGAAATTTGGCCTCCTCTACCAAGGCAGAAATTATAGAGTAAGCGTTGGGGAGATCTTGATCTTTTAGAATTGGGCTTTGAATTCTTTCTATTAACGGCCACGCGATCAGGGTATCCCTGCAATAAAGCAGATGTTAAGCGGCTGGAGTCGACTTTATGAGAACTCCATTTCGCCGGAAGTTTGGAACTTCTACAAAGAGAGAAATAAAGATCTTTAACTCTACTGGCCTTTTTTTTATCGAGATAATTGTATGAATAATCGCAGAGATTCTTATCTTTCAAGTAATAGGACTTTAGGAGATTACACTGAATGGTGAGGTCACAAGTCTCAAAGTCATCCTCGTGAAAGCTAGAAGCTTTGTTGAAAATACCACCTTCTGAAAGTATGGATGTTGCGACTAAGAGGTCGGGGAATTCACTTAAGTTTTGCTGCCATAGCATAGCACTAAGACGCGGATGTAGGGGGGAATTGGCCATGAAATGACCTTTCGCAGTCAATTTCTCACTTAATTCATGTTCCGAGTTGGTTTCTGTCGCTCCTAATATTCTCAGTAAATCGAGGGAGCGTAATAAATTTTTTTCGTCTGGGGATTCAAACCATTCAATGGACTCAAGGGGAATAGACAGAGATAGAAGTTGTAAAAGATAGGCTGAAAGATCAACTCTCTTTATTTCTGGAGGAGTGAAGGTCATTCTTTGGGTATAATCTATTTCGCTGTAGAGGCGATAAACGATTCCTTCTTGAACTCGACCGGCCCTACCGGCCCTTTGGATGGCACTGGCCTTCGATATTTTTTCAAGAAGAAGTAAGGGCATGCCACTCCAAGAAGCGAAGCTTGCTCTTTTTTCAAGTCCGATATCTATGACTCCAGTAACTTGAGGAATGGTTAATGACGTTTCAGCTATATTGGTGGCCAAGACAATTTTAGGGTGATCGGTTTGAAATATTTTCTCTTGATCTTCTTTAGAAAGGGAAGAATAGAGGGAATGAACTTTTTTTCCATTGAGATCTCGATTCATGAGAAGATTTTCAAGGGATTTTATCGCTGCAACTCCGGGGAGAAAGACGAGTATATTGTGAGGACAATCCTTTCGATTTACCATTTCAAAAATGGCGTCTCTTTGACTGAGATCTTCTTTATACTCTATGTGAAGGGGATAGGTTCTCCCTTTAATATTCATAACAGCCGTATCTTGAAGGTATGATTCAAGATGGCCCGTATCTAAGGTTGCCGACATGATAATGAGTTTTAAGTCATCTCTTTGCTTTTGTACTCGACGGATCAAGGCCATGGCCAAATCTGTATGAATACTTCTCTCATGAAATTCATCTAATACGATTATATCAAAGTTTGATAATTGAGGATCTTCTCTTAGATAATGGAGAAAGAGACCTTCTGTTATAAAGAGAAGATCTGTCTTTTCCGATTTTCTTTTATCAAATCGTATATGATGACCTACTTTATCTCCTAATGAGCACTCTAGAGTTTCTGCGCAACGCTTGGCCGAAAGAATAGCGGCTAGTCTTCTAGGCTCTAAAACAAGAACTCGTTTTCCCAATTTATGACAGAGATACGGAGGAAGACGAGTCGTCTTTCCTGCTCCAGTCTCCGCCTTGAGAAGAAGACAGGAATGGTTCTTCAAATGAGCTTCTATTTTAGGAAGAACCTGGTCAATAGGATAGTTCTCTGGTTGTAACTGCATGAATTTAGTATAGAGGCTATGATCGATGGCTGTAAAGAATACTCGAGTCGATGGAAGATATCTGACTTATGCTATAGAGAAGATCTATTTAAATGGGGGATACAATGAAGAAAATATTTATAGGAATTATCCTAGCGCTGATTGCAACCAATGGTTATGCACTTAATTATGGCCTATTTAAGCTTGAAGTTGAAACGGGTTATTTTGATGCCGAAAGTGTAACTTTTCTCCTTAATTCAAGTGGTGAAGTTAAGCTCTTAAAAAATGAGAACTATTACTCCATAGAGACAGAATCTTTCTTTGATGAACTCACATTATTCGTAAGGTCCGGAGGAGATGAGGATTGGGTTCAGGCCATTTTTACGTTGAAGAATAATGAGCTTACTCGAGGATGCTCTGCTCTTTTAGATGGACCAGGATCAACTATAAGTTTCCTATCTCCAAAACGTGTGCAACTTACCCGATGGAATAAAGAGCGTAAGAAGTTTGAAGTTTTAAAGAATGCCATGTCTGATCAAAAAAGTTGCTACGCAACTTTAAAAGAGGACTTTGAAGACTTTAGTGAATATTGAGTTATTGTTTCCTTCAATCTAAGAGGGAAGTATTTTTTCTCTTCATTTGATACTGTTCAATGAGATTGAGTTGACGCTCATACTTTGAACTCATAAGTGTGGAGTTCAAGAAAAAGTCTGCACTCGCTTGATTACAGGCCATGGGAATATTGTAAAGGGTGGCCAGTCTTAGAAGGGCCTTGACATCTGGGTCATGGCCCAAAGATTCCAAGGGATCCCAAAAGAAAATAAGCATATCGATTCTATCTTCTACTATTCCCGTACCAATTTGAAAGTCTCCTCCTAAAGGACCGCTGAGAAAACTCTCTATCTTAATTCCTAGGTTTTTGGAGAGGAGTCCTCCTGTTGTTCCTGTAGCAACAAGGTTATGTTGAGCAAGAATGTCTTTGTGAGATTGGCACCAGTTAATGAGATCTTTCTTTCGATTATCATGGGCTACGAGGGCCATAGTTTTCTTTTCTTCTAATCTTCTTGCCATCATCCACTCCTTTGAAACCAATATTATAGCATCGAATTGATATTTTGAGCGACTCTGTAGGCCATTGAAAATGCAGCTTGGAGAAGATAACCCCCTGTGGGTGCATCAAAGTCGATCATTTCTCCCATAACGAAATGATTGGGATATTTCTTTAATTCTAAATTTGGGGTGAGCTCTTGCCAATCAATTCCACCAGAAGTGGATATGGCCTCTTCCATGGGTCGAGGGCGGTTTAGTTCAATAGGTAAGTTTTTAATTCTCTTTGCTAATGATGAAGAGGTTTTATATTCATCATCGGTGGTTAGCTCCTTTAGGAGAATATTACATTCTTTAGATATATGAAGAGACTTTTTAAGATGTTGAGATAGAGAAGTCTTCACCTTCTTTTTAGATAGTTTCTCAAGAACTTTCTCTTCACTCCAATGGGGACATAGGTCTAAATAGATTGTCGCTTTTTGAAATTGATTTATTTCTTCTCTTATTTGCTTTGATAAGGCATAGATGGTCGTACCCTCTATTCCATAAGGAGTGAGCATTACTTCTCCTAGTATAGAATGATGAGCAAGAGTAACTTTAACATTCTTCAAGGGATAGCGATCTACTTTTTCTTTAAAGTATTCAGACCATTTCCTTTCAAAACCACAGTTCATAGGTTGGAAGGCATTACATTTAATTTGATTACGAATGAAGATCTGAGTCCATTCTCCTGTCGATCCGGTTTTCTTCCACGAAGCACCGCCGAGACCATAGATAAAATAATCGGCAGATATTTTGAGTTCTTTCTTGTCTTCCTTGTCTTCCTTATCTTTACTTTGGACGACAGCTATTTTTTCCTGAAAGTCGATATCTATTAATTTATGTTTGAGATTTAATCGGAAGTTAGGAAACTCTTTAAGTGTTTTAAGCCATAGAAAGAGAATTTCAGAAGACTTTAATTTTTTAGGAAAAACTCTGCCACTCGTGCCTATAAAAGTCTCTACCCCTAAGTTATGACACCACTGTCTTAAATTCTCAGGGGAGAATTCGGATAGGTAAGATGAAAAATGTTGAGAGTCTTTTCCATACTTGAGGGCAAATTGATCTAAGTCTTCAGAGTGAGTAAGATTAAGTCCCCCGTGACCGGCCACAAGAAATTTCTTTCCCACTCCACCTTGATGATCGTAGAGCTCTACTTGATGACCTGTTTTAAGCAGGTGGTAGGCACAGAAAAGACCTGATGGCCCTGCACCAAAAATGATAACTTTCTTATTACTTTTATTCACAAGCTAAATTAGCAATTTACATCGGACTTGCCCAGAGACTTGGTAAAATGGTAAAGATTCTTATGGATTATATGCTAGAAATTTTAATTGTTGGGCTGGTGCTCAGTGCAGACTCCTTTTCTGCTGCATTGGCCATGGGCTTTAGAAATCATACAAAATGGGATGTTGTTAAATTTGCTTTAAGTTCTGGGATTGCAGAAGGGTTAGTTGCCTTTTTTGGTGCCATGATTGGTGTAAAGGTCATTGCGGAATTTGATAAATATGATCATTGGATTTCCTTTGTCTTACTTTTAATCGTAAGTCTTCACATGATTAAAGAGGGATGGGAAGAAATCAGAGCTGAGAAAAATGAAGAACAGAGTGCAAAAGTTATCTCTTTTCATAGTTTTGCTAAAGTATTGATGGTTTCTTTTGCCACTAGTTTAGATGCATTTGCAGTAGGAGTTACCTTAGGCTCACGAGCACAAAGCATAGGAGTTTCCCTATATCCCTATATCATTTCTATCTCTCTATGGGCCTTTTTCTCTACGGTCTTTGGTATGACCTTGGCCAAAAGAGTATCCGAACGTTTCGGTGGCTACTTCTCTTTAGCAGGGGCGCTTGTCCTCCTTGTTATGGCGTTTAAGTTATTGAAATAATAGGTGGACCTTGACATTTTTTTATTCGCTATTAATTTATTTAGTGAAGAAATTTAACAAAAGAGGTGGCCATGAATTTAAAGAAATCCCATTTTTTTAGCTTACTTGGTGGTGTCGTTCTAGGTGGGCTGATCATGTTTCTCTCAACGAATAATTTAAAGATCAGAACGGATATTCATGCGGCGGATTTTAGTTTAAAAGATGATTCCTCCCAGATGGATCAATCAAGTCAAAAGCGAGTCGATCCCTTTTCTCAGTTTGATCAAATGAGACTAGAGATGAGAAGGCAAATGGATCAAATGATGGCGAGAGCTTTCGATGACAGCGACGATGACTTTTTTAAATCATCTTTATTTTCTGATTCAGGCATTGGTGCAGGCTTTGAAAAGTCAGCGCTTCGGCCAGGTATTCAGGTCACCCATGGAGAAGATGATGAATACAAATTCATTAAAATTTCTGGAGAAGGTGTAGATAAAGAGACTTTGGATATTAAGGTAAAAGAAGGAATGGTTTCTATATCTGGTCAGGTGAAAAAAATTAGTGGTGATGGAAAAGGATCTCAGTCGACTTATATTTCACGATTTTCCCAAAGCTTTAATATTCCAAGTGGAGTTTCCGAACAAGATCTAGAAGTTGAAAATGAAGATGACTCTCTTATTTTGAAATTTAAAAAGAAGATGATCTAATCAATATCCCCCTCTTTTATTAGAGAAAGAGGGGGATATTGGATTACATTTGGCACATGAAGTGAACACCACGATATTGGTATACACATCTCTTCTCTTCATCTCTATCGACTACTTTTACTAGAGGTGAAACATTTTCTTTATTAACGAGTACAGAAGCTGGGCATCCTGCGTAGGATGTAATGTCTGATACTTCAGTAATTTCACCTTTATAATTTTGTTCTTGATTATCTCTTACTGGAAAATCAACGCAGTTCTCAAGAGCAAAGCTTTGAGTTGAACATAGAATAAAAAGTGCAGTTAAATATTTTTTCATAAAAAACCCCTTCACGAATAAAATTAATTTTACTTAGTTTGACGATAGAATAAGTTTTACTGTGTGACAAACAAAGAGGTGCCTCAATGAAGTTAGACACCTTTTTTCGGTGGGTTGGCGAAAAATGACGCTACAGCCACTAAAAGGGGAAAGAGAGCAAATAGATAGAGAACAGTATTTACACCTTCCACTGTTTCTCCTCCTAAACTCAACATATAGGGACCAAGCGAACTTCCCATTACCAACCAAGACATACTCATTCCAGCGATAGAGCCTAAGTGGGTTCTTCCGAATAGCTTTGGCCAAGCTGAGCCGGAGAGTTGGGCAAAGAGTCCTCCAGAAATACCAAAGCCAAGGGCCGTGATCATCATTCCAATATTTGAGTGATAATACGTGATTCCTATTAGAGCTAGGGTTAATCCTCCCTGCATCGTTGCGAGCAAATACTTAAGGGGGATTCTATCAGAGAGGTATCCTCCCACTAAATCAGCTAGAGTAGAGATGATGGCAATATAGAGGAAAATAGAATAGGCCTTTTCCGAACTCATTCCGTTAAGTTTTCCAATAAAGCTCATATGAAAAGTAACGGCTGTTACAAAGGTTGCTTGCCCAACCATGGCCAAGTTATAGACCCAGAAAGTAAAAGTTCTTTTGGCCTGTGCTGCTGTAAAGTCCTGAGTGCTTAAGCGAAGAGCTTCTTCTTTTTCCTCATCTGAATTGGGGTCACTAAATCCGCCATCTATCTTGAGGCCACAACTCTCTGGAGACTTCCTGAAAAAGAGATAGGCGACGACACCGACGCTAAAGCAGAGACTGGTGAGTAGGTAGAGAGAGTTTTGCCAAGACATCGCCTTTATCAATTGGGTTAGCGTTAAAGGGGCTAACCCAAAACCAAAAGCGACGAAAAGGCCGCTAATTCCCAACATGGTTCCTCTTTTCTTTTCAAACCATTGACCCATCATAGTTCGCGAACACATGGTAAGTTGCCCTTGGCCAAAGTGCCTTACTCCGAGAAAGCCAAAGAATATAATAATGAAGGAAAGAGTACTTTTATCGAGACCTGTTAGTGAAACGAATGCTTCGGAAACGATTGGGGTGAACGATATGTAGAGAAGAGATAGACCAAGGCATGTCGTGGCCAAGACGGCCATAAATCTGGGGCCAAGCTTATCGAGAACTCTACCCGCATAGGGTAGGAGAAAGCTTGATGATATTGTTCCCAATAGATAAGCAAAGCTTAACTGGGAACGGGACATACCTAAGGCCTCAATTAAATACTCGGTGTAAACACTTACTCCCATCGTTTGACCGGGAATACTCATCACGACACCAAGAGTTCCTACAGCAAGAATAATATAACCGTAGTAGATACCTTTTCTTTGAAAATATTGGGGGAGGTGACTGGGATCTTTAAACATAGAGGCTACTTTGAAAAGGCTCCAATTATTTTGGAGCTCTTTCATCTTAGTGGGGAAATAAGATTTTGGAAATTAAACTTTTATTAGATTATCTTAAACCCGTCGTCGTCTTGGTGATCGTCTTGGTGATCGTCTTGGTGATCATCTTGGTGATCATTTTTGTGATCAGTCGACTTGTCTTGCGAGGATGGGAGGTCTTCCCATTGTATGTCTTGATCATTGGGATCTTTTTGGTTTTCAATAGAATTTTTTGATTCATGATTTTTTGACATCGAATGAAGGGGGCGATCCATGGGGAGGATATTTTCTTTAACAGTCTTCTCTATAGTCTTCTCTGAAGTTTTCATGTTCTTCGATGATTCAGAAAAGGAAGCTTTCTCGATATTATTTTTATTTTCTTTTGGTTTGCTTTGAAGTTGAGTAGGGGAGTTGGACTCACTTTGTGGCTTGCTGGGATTGAGAAGGTCTGAGCGCTTTCCCTCGATGGAAAGAACAAGTGTTTGAAAAATAGATTGAAGTTCTTCAGCTTGGGAGTTGAGTTGTTGGGCCGTGAGAGAAGATCTCTTGGCGGTGACTGAATTTGATTGAGTCGCTTCATCAAGGGTATTCATAGCTTTTGTAATCTCTTGTACCCCAATAGATTGCTCTTGGCTGGCCGAACTGATTTCACTGGCCATGGTTGCAAGTTTGTTAATATCGAGAACAATTTCCTCTAAGACTTGAGCGCAGTCAGAGGCAACTTGATTTCCCATTTCAACTTTAGAGCTACTTTCTGTTACAAGATGCTGAACATTAGATCGGGTTTGATCAACAATTCCTTGGACCTGATCTATGCTTTCCTCTAATAGGCTTGAGATTTCTTTAGAAGCCTTACCGCTTACTTCGGCAAGATTACCAACTTCTTCAGCGACGACTGCAAATCCTTTTCCGTGTTCACCTGCGCGAGCGGCTTCTACAGATGCATTAAAGGCCAGAAGTTTGGTTTGAAAAACAATGTCATTGATGATTTTGGTTTTTCCCCCAATTTCTGCAATGACTTTTACAATATCTGAGATTTGATCACTGGATTCATTGATAGATTGAACCATTCGTTGATTGCTATCATTGATTTCATCGATGGCCTTTACCATATTTTCTACAACCGATTTACCTCTTTGTGCACTTTGCGAGCTCCTAGAGGCCATATCTGATGCGCTTTGAGAGTTGTCAGCATTCTTTCTTATCATCGAATTAAGCTCTTCTATAGCAGATGCTGTTTCTTGTATCGAAGAGGCTTGTTGAGTAGAAGATGAAGAAATTTCGTGAGAAGATTCTTTGATTTGAGTTGAACTCTTCATTAAAGAAGAAGAGTTCTTCGTTAATTTTTCAAGTGCATCTCTCATTTTTTTCTTCGTTGAAAAAATGAGTAAGAAGGCCAAACTCAGTCCTAAAAGAATACTGATTGCTCCTACGGCAAGAATTATATTTCTAGATAAGATATAAGTTTGATCAGATTCTAAGCGATCAGAATTAATTTCATTCATGCTTTGAGATATCATTTTATTTAAAAGAGAGGTGACCTCTAGACGTAATTCTCTTCCTGGACCTTGAGTGATTTCAATGGCCTTTTGTGTTTCTCCTGTTCTTTTAAAAGACTCTACTTGATCCATGAGCATGACCCATTCAAGATTAAGTTTTTTAAATTCAGTGAGAAGTTCTCTGGTCTGTAAATCAAGAGGAGATTTCTCGAGATGATCAATGGTCTCATTGATCTCTTTTGTTCTCTTGGCCATGAGATTCTTGTGGCGGCTGAGGTTCTTTTGACTATCCGAGAGGATGAAGTTTTTTTCGTTGATAAGTTGGATGTGGTAGAGGGACTTCAAATTTTGGGCATGCTTGAGAACCAAAATATTCTTATCCACAATGACATCCATTGATGACTTCAAATGACCAATGCGGTTGAATCCAACAAATGAGGCGATTCCACCAGATAAGACAAAAATGGAGAGAATAAAAATGATTTTGGAATGGAGACCCCATGACTTCATAACTTTTCCTTCAATTGGGAAGCAAACAGAAAATGTGTTTACAGCTTCCTTTATCGGTTTTTGCTGTTCACTATTTTAATGAATTCTTAGATTTTGAGCTAGTTGTAAAAAGTAATTATTGACCAGTGCGAAATGACGATAAATCTTCCATTCACACGTATATAGACTATGTAATATGCGTCAAAGACAAGACATTTCCTAAGAGATGTTTTACATTGCCTCTATAAACAATGATAAATTCAGTAATTTAAGGTAAGGCCATGATCAGTACAGATAATGTTAGTTTAAGTTTTGGTGGAAGAAAGCTCTTTGATGAGGTTAATGTCAAATTTACCCCAGGAAATTGCTACGGTTTGATTGGTGCCAACGGTGCTGGGAAATCAACTTTTGTTAAAATTCTCTCTGGAGAATTAGAGCCGCAAACGGGAACTGTAAATATGGAGCCTGGGCAAAGGCTATCTGTACTGAAGCAGGACCACTTTGCTTTTGATGAATATCCCGTCTTGCAAACAGTGATCATGGGGAATGAGAGATTATTCCAAGTTATGAAAGAAAAGGATTCTATCTACGCCAAAGAAGATTTTAGTGATGAAGATGGTATCAGGGCTTCTGAGCTAGAAGCTGACTTCGCTGAAATGAATGGTTGGGAAGCGGAATCTGATGCAGGGATAATGTTGGCCGGTCTTGGAATCGGAACAGAGTATCATGACAAACTCATGGGTGACCTTACAGGTTCGGAGAAGGTTAAGGTTCTCCTTGCTCAAGCTCTCTTTGGACAGCCAGATGTGATTCTTTTGGATGAGCCTACCAACCACCTTGATATTAAGGCCATTCGTTGGTTAGAAGATTTCTTAATGAACTTTAAAAATACAGTGATTGTAGTTTCCCACGATAGGCACTTTTTAAATAAGGTTTGTACGCATATTGCAGACTTAGATTTTAAGAAAATCACTGTATATGCAGGGAATTACGATTTCTGGAAAACTTCTAGTGAGCTGGCCCAAAGATTACGTAATGATGAAAATAAGAAAGCTGAGCAGAAAGCTGCTGAGCTTAAGGCCTTTATTCAAAGATTCTCGGCCAACGCTTCAAAGTCTAAACAGGCCACGGCTAGACAGAAGCAATTAGATAAGCTGCAAATTGGTGATCTCCCAAGAACTTCTCGTAAATATCCTTTTGTCGACTTTAAGCCTAAGCGTGAAGCTGGAAAGGAAATGCTAAAAGTAGAGGGTCTAACGAAAACAATTGATGGAGTGAAAGTTCTAGATAATGTACGTTTTCATATTGATAAAGGGGATAAAGCCGTTTTTCTAAGTGATAACTCTCTGGCAGTGACAACTCTTTTTAATATCCTTGCTGGTGAGGAAGAGCCAGATTCGGGAACTTACGAGTGGGGAGTTACGACAACCCAATCTTATTTTCCAGCCGATAATACAGAGTACTTTGATACCGACGATGATCTCGTTAATTGGCTACGTCAGTACTCCGAAGATAAGGACGAGACCTTTGTTCGTGGATTTCTAGGGAAAATGCTCTTTTCTGGAGAAGAGGCGAAGAAGAAGGCCCGCGTTCTTTCTGGTGGTGAGAAAGTTCGATGTATGCTCTCTAAAATGATGCTTTCAGGAGCGAATGTTCTTATTATTGACGGTCCAACAGATCACTTAGATCTTGAAAGTATTGTGGCCGTGAACGAAGGTCTTACTCGTTTCAAAGGAACAATTCTATTTACCACTCACGATCATGAATTCATCCAAACTGTTGCAGATAGAGTTATCGTTCTCGATGGACAGGTAAGCTACGACAAAAAGACAACTTATGATGAATACCTGGATGAGACGATAAAATAGGGTTTTACTGCTATGCGTGCGAGCCCATAAATAATTTTGTCTTCATTTCGGTGAGAAAATTTTCCAATCAAGTAGGATATTGATAGGTTTGAATACCAATTAATACTTCATTTTTGATGAGGAAAATCTATGAAATCATTTAAGTATCTCTTAATTATTGCACTCGTTGGTTGTGCGACAGGACTCAGTTATAAGAGGGCCACAAATCCTAAGGCCCTATCACAATCTGAAGCTGAATATAGAGCTCAGTCTTTGACTGATATTTCTTATAAAATGGAAATATCTTTTGAAAAAGAAGCCGAGGACTATAAAGGAAAGCAAAATATCTCCTTTAAACTTGGAAAAGTCTATCCCCTCCGAATTGACTTTGTAGAGGGCGAGATCGGGGAAGTTGTAGTCAATGGTGCTCAAATGGTTGATATTTCCTATAATAAGGCGCGGCTTACTATTCCAGCTTCTGCTCTCAAGTTAGGGGTTAATGAGATTAAGATTGCTTTTTCTCACAAATTTTCAAATCGTGGAGCTGGAATTCATCGTTTCCAAGATCCTAAAGACGGTCGAATTTATACCTACACAGACTTTGAGCCATTTGATGCTAATAAGTTTGCTCCCTTCTTTGATCAGCCTGATCTAAAAGCTGATTATCAACTTCTTGTAAGAGCTCCTCGTGAATGGACTGTCATAACAAGTCGGTATGCTGACTCGGTTTTGAAAAAGGGTGATCATAAGGTTTGGAATTTTCCTAAGAGTGCGATCTTTTCTACCTATATTTTCTCCCTTCATGCAGGACCCTATAAAGTATGGACTGATGTTTATGTTGATGAAGAAAAGGGACAGAGAATTCCACTTGATATCTATACTCGCCAGTCTATGGCCAAATATTTTGAGCCTGAAGTTAAGGAATGGTTTGAGATTACAAAACAAGGTTTTGAATTCTTTCAAGACTTCTTTGGAACAGACTATCCTTATAAGAAATATGCTCAGCTTCTTGTTCCGGAATTTAATTCAGGGGCTATGGAGAATGTTGCTGCGGTAACCTTTAATGAAAGGGCCATTCATAGAACGAAGGCAAGCTATAGTGAGAGAAGAAGGCGATCATATACCATTTTACATGAGATGGCCCATATGTGGTTTGGAAATCTCGTGACGATGAAGTGGTGGGATAATTTATGGCTTAATGAAAGTTTCGCTACTTTTATGGCCTATCTCGCTTTAGAGCAAAATACTGTATTTAAAGATAGCTTTGAGTCTTTCTATGCAAGAACTAAGCAGTGGGCCTACTGGAATGACGATCTTGTTATTACTCATCCCATATTAGGTGAAATTGAAAATACCGATGAGGCAATGCTAAGCTTCGATGGAATTACCTATGGTAAAGGAGCAAGTGTTCTTAAGCAGCTCTATTATTATCTCGGAGAAGAAAATTTCAAAAAAGGATTGAAGCTTTACTTTGATCGCCACAGTGAAGGCAATACAGTTTTAGCTGACTTCTTTAAAGCTTTTGAAGATGTATCCAAGGTCGAACTGGATTCATGGGTTGATCAGTGGCTTAAAACTGCTGGTACCAACACGGCAAGAGCTGAATATGAATGTAAAGAAGATAAAATTGTAAAATTTGAAATTTATCAAGGCTTTAAAAAAGAGCATCCTTATTACCGTACGCATAAAACACAAGTAGCCCTTCTTTATAAGAATAAAGAAAACGGAAAATTAGAAGTTAAGGAAACCATTAAAACGGAATATGCTAAGGAAAGAACATTGATTGAAGAGATGAAAGATAAGGCCTGTCCAACCTTAGCTTTTATCAACTACAAAGACTTTGATTTTGTTCATATCCAGTTTAGTAAAAAAGACTTAGCGGCCATGAAAGAGAATCTCTCTATGATTGAAGATGATATGATTAGGCTTATGTCTTATAACTCATTATTTGATATGGTGAGAAATGCTAAGCTTTCTTTACGAGACTATACCGAGATCATCATTCCTCATTTGAAAAAAGAAAGAAACTACAATGTTGCCGATAAAGGAATCCAGGGCCTAATGGGTGTGATTACTTATCTCTTTAGCAAGGAGATTGAGGACGAACAATTAATCACTAAGATCGAAGACTTCCTATGGTCTCAGATAAAGGAAGTTAAGAATTCTGAAATTAAGCGGCAGTATTTCTACGCCTATCTTTCTGTTGCCCATTCTAAGAATGCTTTAAGCCAAATTGAAAAAGTCTATCTTGGTAAAATCAAATTGGAAGGGGTTCCCATAGGGATGGATCAGAAGTGGGAAATGCTAAGACGTCTTAAAATTTATGATTTTGGAAAAGTGGATCAATATGTTGCTGAATTGAAGAAGAAGGACGACTCGGACCGTGCAAAGAAGAGTTTACTCGCTATTGATGCAACAGAGGGATCTTTAGAAGTTAAAAAGAAGTGGTATCAAGCAAGTTTAAAAAAGATGAGTCCCTATTCTCTAAAAGAGATGGGAAGTGCATTAAGCTCTCTTTTTCCTGCAAGTCAGATGGATCTAAAAAAGCAAATGTCGGGTCATTTTTATTCTGATCTGAAAAAGCATATGTTAGATCGTCAAATGAGAATGCAGAGACTATTTGTAGGAAGCTTTATTCCAGCTTTTTGTGATGAACCTTCTTCTGAAAAACTCAACGAATTTATTGAGGCGAATGAAGATCTTCCGGTGGGAATAATGAAGAGCTTAAAAATCACTCTTCAAGAAAATAATCGCTGTATTGATCTTATCTACTAAAAATTGAACTCAATATGGGGATCTTTAGGGATCCCCATATTTTTCTTCTTTAACCAAATAATTATTGAGGGAGAAATAGAGTTCCCTGTACCTTCTTATCAAAAATAAAGGCTTCAAGAGGTTTGTGGCTTTCAGCATTCAGTAAGGCCACTTTTGAGTTTTTTGCCAAAAGACTTTGGATCATTCTCGCTTTAATGATCATTCCTCCTCGAATGGATTTGTTGTCGATCATATGATCAACCTCTTGGGAATTAATATGGGTAATGACCCCACCTTGATCGTCTAAGAGTCCTTTCTCTCCAGTTAGAAAGAGAAGTGTTGCATCCCAAGACTTTGCAATCTCAGCAGCCGCTACATCAGCGTTGATATTAAATTTATCATGGCCTCTCATATTGATACCAATGGGGGAGAGAAGAACGACTCCATGTTTGGTGAGGTCATTGAGAAAGGGCTGGTTAACACTTTCGACCTTTCCAACTTGACCAAGTCTCTTATCTAAGGGAGAGCACTCTAAGGTTCTCGCGGTGAGACCGCTTATACCAATAACAGGAAGAGAGCGACTCATGAATTGATGAGCGAGTCGGGGATTAATTTGATGAGTTAGGACTTGTTCTACGATTTCGACTTCATGAGTCTGGGTCACTCTCTGCCCATCGATAAACTGAGGAGAAATTCCCTTTTTCTCGAATGCTTCGTTGATATAAGGGCCAGCTCCATGAACGATAATGATTTCATGACCTTTTCGATAGAGATTTCCTACTTCTTCTATCCAAGTGGACTCTTGATACTTATTGAGAAATGCGCCACCAATCTTTAATACGATCTTCATTAATTATACTCAGTGTTGATGTCTATATACTTTTTAGAAAGATCACAGCCCCAAGCCACCGTTTGAATATCTCCGGAGCAGAAGTCGAGCTCTATTTTTATCACATCTTCTGTAAAGCGAGTTTTCATCTTGTAATAGTCTAGGGGAATGGGTTGTCCAGACTTTACGATGGGAACTCCTTGAATACTAAGATTAAGGCGATTCATCATTTCTTCAGGAACACCAAATTGTCCTAAGCGAGAATAAATTCTTCCCCAATTGGGGTCTTCTCCGTGGATAGCGGTTTTTATGAGTGGAGAGTTCGTGATTCCACGGGCCGCTTCACGTGCTCTTTCTAAGTCATTATGACCTTTTAATTGTACTTCGATGAGCTTGGTTGCCCCTTCGCCATCTGCTGCGATGGATTTCGCCATGAAAATAGAAATTTCCTCAAAGGCCTCTAAGAAGATACGTTCGTCTTCAGGATCATTTAAAGTTAGTCCACTTTGACCGTTAGCCGCTAGAAAGAAGGAATCATTAGTGGATGTCTCCCCATCTACACTAATCATATTGAAGCTCTTATCAGCAATATCTCTAACATATCTTTGGGCACTCTCTGGAGTAAGGGTAATATCTGTGAATACATATCCTAGCATCGTTGCCATATTGGGGTGGATCATTCCAGAACCCTTACAAACACCCGTAAGGCGTACTTTTCCCTCAGAGAGTTCTATATCTTTATAAACACTTTTTGGAATAAGGTCGGTTGTCATTATGGCCAAAGCGAAAGAATTCGCAGATTTAGATTTTCTATCGTGGAGTTCGTTAATTCCTCTTTTGAGTTTCTTCATTTCAAGGGGAACTCCAATAACGCCAGTAGAGGAGATGACAACTTGTTCTGGTAAACATCCATAAGTAGAAGCGGTATGTTGAACTAATTCTAGGTTGTCTTCGATTCCTCTATTTCCCGTTGCCGAATTGGCCTGTCCTGAATTGGTTATAATATGGCGAATTCGATCAGAGGGTAGGATGGACTGACAATATTTTACCGGAGCAGCTCTACCTTCATTCTTAGTGAACACTCCTGCGACTACCATATCAACTTCTGAAGAGATAATACCTAGGTCGGGTCGATATTTTCGAACTCCGCAATTAACACTATTGGAAGTAAACCCTTTTGGGAGTTTGGTTTTAATCATGGCCTGTGCTGGTTCCATACTTAATCCTTATACAGTAAAACCTGTCGTTAGGGGGATATTGAGAAGTGAGTTGAAATTTTCAAGGGCCTGACCAGCGGCACCTTTCATAAGATTATCGATCATGCTGAAAATGGTGAGCTTCTTTCCTTCCAAATGGAGGGTTATTTGAGTTTGATTTGTATGAAGTACATTTCTAAGAGCAAGTTTATGATCTTCTTTATGATGGGTGCCCAAACCGTAAACGGTAACAAAGGGATAATCTTTATAATAATGGGCGAAAGCTTCAATCACATCTTGTAGGGCCATCTCACTTCTAAGTTCTGTGTAGATTGTAGAGAGGATACCTCTTTTAATGGGGATCAAGGTCGTGGTAAAGCGTGGCTCTATTTTTGCTTCGGTAAAAAAATTTGCATAGCGGATAATTTCAGGGAGATGTTGATGGTGTCCTATCTTATAAGGGATCATGCCGTCACTTATTTCACTGAAATTTGTTATATCTTTTGGGGAGCGACCTGCTCCACTTGTTCCCGATTTTGAATCAATGATGATCTGATCTTCTCGTATCACTTTGTTGTGAAGGAGGGGAATTAAGGCCATTAAAATACTTGAAACAAAGCAGCCTGGATTTGAAACTAAGGGACCTTTCACTTTTTGATGGGGGACAAGACCATAATTTCTTTCATCCCAGAAGAAGCTACTCTTGTGTTTAATTTGATAAAAGGATTGAGCCTCTCTTTGATTTAAGCGATGAGCACCACTTAGATCAATGACCTTTGCTCCTCTTTCAAGAAGGATGGGAGTTAGCTCTGCTGCATCTGTAGCTGAGCAAGCAAGAAAAACAAATGTATCTTTTAAACAATCTGCAAAACGATCTGGAGTACTTTTTGAAAACTCTTCTCTCGTTATATAGCTAATCGCTACAGAAGTTCTTCTTGCTTCAAGAAGGTCATGCTCTAAAGCCCAACTCGTATCACTACTAACAAGTTGGAGGGATGATATCAGGGGGTGATTCAAAAGGAGGCGACATGTTTCAAGTCCAGTGTAGCCTCGGGCACCAAAAACGCTAACTTTTAGCGCTCTATTTTCTTCCATCTATCATCCTTTAACATCAGTACTCCGCTAACAATTCGCCAACGGCCTTGATTGATTTTTGAATATTTTCTTTAGTTATGGTCAAAGCGGGAACAAAACGTAAAGTGTTTCCACCTGCAACTCCAATAACCACTCCTTTATCAAGGAGTTTGATTGCAAATTCTCTCGCAACAATGGAGTCATCAATCTTTAATCCTCTCATGAGTCCACGACCACGAACCTCAATAGCCTTTTCTTGAGAGTTTACAATTTCATTAAGTAGGGTTTCATAGAGTTCTGCTTTTTCATAAACCTCTTGAAGAAATTTCTCTTGATTTACGACCTCGATAATATGACGAGCAATTCTACAAACAAGGTAGTTCCCACCAAAAGTCGTTCCATGCATTCCAGGCTTGAAAACATTTTCAAAAGCAGTCGCAACTTGAATCGCACCGATAGGGAACCCTCCACCTAGACCTTTGGCCATCGTCACAATATCAGGCGTGACGTTATAGTGTTCGTAATGAAAAAGTTTTCCTGTTCTTCCAATTCCACTTTGAATTTCATCAACTGCAAAGAGTGCATCATATTGGCTAGCTAGTTCACGAGCTTTTTTAACGAACTCAGGGGTTGCTACAGAAAGTCCTCCTTCTCCTTGAAGGGTTTCCATAATGATTCCACATGTATTTTCATCAAATTCTTTTTCAAGAGCCTCAAGATCATTCAAAGGAATGTTAACAACACCTTCAAGCATATTTCCAAAGCCCTTTTGAACTTTCTCTTGACCCGTGAGCGCCATGGAACCAAAAGTTCTTCCATGAAAACTATTAGTCAGTGAGATAATTTTCTGTTTCTTTTCGTTCTTTGAAAAACCGTAAGCTCTCATGAGTTTGAAAGCCGCTTCATTAGCTTCAGTTCCCGTTGAACAATAGAGGACTCTTGAAGGAAAAGTCGCTTCAACGAGAGCTTGGGAAAGTAGAGATTGCTCTTTATTAAAGAAGAGATTTGAAGTGTGTTGGACAGACATGACTTGGTCGTAAGCAAGTTGTGCTAAATCCTTATTTCCATGCCCAAGAGACATAACTGCAATTCCACTTAGGTTATCAATATAGGATTTTCCCGACTCATCAAATAAGACATCGTTTTCACCTTTAACAAACTCTACAGGAAATGGATTGTAGTTCTGGTAACGGTACTTGTGATCGAGTTCTTTTACTTTTTCAAAACTAAGTTCAGTCATGCATGTCTCTCTTGTATAGATTCTTGTTGAAAAACCTATACTACATTTTTTCAAACCAAGTGTTAATCGGCTAGTAGGTGAATTTTAGGATTTGGTTAATATCTGATTGATATTTGAATAGATTGTATTGTTGTGCAGTGTTTAGACTATTATTTGGAGCACTTGGCACAAAGACCTGTAAGCTCAAGAGTATGACCTTGCATGGTGAAGCCTGCTTTCTTGGCCATCTTTGAGAGTTGCCCATCGATACTGCAATCGTGAAGACATTGAACAGCTTCACATTGAGTACAAATAATATGATGGTGATGATGATGGTCTTTCTTTGGGGCAAGCTCATAGAGCTTCATATCTTTTGAAGAGGGCACTGACTGAATTAAGCCTGCCTCTTCAAGTTTTGTGATATTTCTATAAATTGAAGACTCATCCCAAGTGCTAAAAACTTTCTTCTTTTTAAAATCAAAAATGGAAAGAGGTTTCTTGCTATTTATATATTCAGAGAGAACTTGTTCACGGGCCTTCGTAATGCGAAGTCCATATTCTTTTAGAATCGCTTTAATTTCTTCACTATTCTTTATGGCCATAGGGTAAGTTCCTTTTATTTATGCAATTTACTCTTTTAGGATAATGGGGACAAAAAGGGAAATTCTTTTACATGCTTGCTGCGTTATAAAAAGAAATCATTTTATCTTGAGTAAATTTTACCCTCTGAAGCTAACTTAATGATCAAGATTAGGTTGGCCTGTAAATGTTGGGTTTACATCTCATGATCTAAACCTTAATAACAGCACATCATTATTATCATTTTTAAGGAATTCCTCATGGCCGTCTATCGTTCAACGTTAACTCTATTTATTTTATTGGGTAGTCTTTCTACCTTTGCTCAAAGTTCTTCTGAATCTGAAGAGAGAATAGAAAAAATCTCTGTAACTGGTTCTTTTATCAAAAAAATTGATGTTCAAGGAGTTGCTCCTTTAGAAACAATTAATAACGAAGAATTTACCAAAAGGGGTGCTGTTGAAATTGGCGATGTTTTTAGAGAAACACCTGCCTTTGAATCTGTTTACTCTGATGGTGGGAATGTTCGTTTTCGTGGTCAAAATGCAGGAAATGTTCTTATTCTTCTTAACGGTCTAAGGCTCCCTAAATATAACGGCGGTTATTACACTTCTGTTCGTGACCTTCCTACGGCGGTTATCGATAGAGTTGAAATGTTAAAAGATAGTGGTTCAGCAACTTATGGATCAGATGCCATGAGTGGGGTTCTTAACTTTATTACCAAGCAAGACTATGAAGGGGCAGAAGTAACTGCAGGTGTAAGTCGTGCTGAGATGGGTAGTGAAGGAATGCAACAAACTTACTCTGCAACTTATGGTAAGAACTTTTCTCGCGGGAATATCATGGGGGTAGTTCAATTCGAAAAAACAAATGCCATTCATGAATTGGATCTTGGGAGTTATGATTCAGAAGGAAATCCTACACAGAAAACAAGTTATGTTACCGCCAATAACACGGATGTAGCTGGAGCAACAGCTGGTTGCCCTGGTACAGCTCCTTGTGAACCCAGTTCCATTTTATATCGTCAGGCCAGACCAAAGAATAATGATATCAGTGCTCTTCTAACTGGTAAGTATGACTTTGATGATTTCACATTAAGTGTTGTAGGGATTTATAACCGCAATAAGACGACTGCTCTGTCTTCGCCTCAAAGGGCCAACTGGACTATTAATTTATCAGATATGGATAATACAAGTAGTTATTATTCAACTGCTGATAATTATGACAACTCTGGAGAACTAACCATTAATGGTCGCTTTGTTGATGAGCTTGGTGATTATGTAACTGAGCAAGAAAGAAATGTTTACTCGCTTCAAGTTGGGGCTAATGGTTATTTTAGTTCTAGCAGTGACTGGTCTTGGAATGTTCAAACAGGACTTTCTCTTGTTGATACAACGGATACTGTTGTTAGTGGTGAGGCAGATGAAGGAGCCTTGACTCAACTCTTCCTCGATGGTGACTTCAACGTTTTTGCAGGTCAGGGAAATAAATCAGATGTTTCTTCTGCTAAATTTAATCCTGAATACAACAGTACAAGTACATTAATGCAGACGAGAGTTGTTTTCTCTGGAGATCTTTTTGACTTAGGTAAGCTCTATAATGGTGGAGGTTATATTAGTATGGCCACCGGAGCAGAGGTTATCCGTGAAGACTATGAAACCGAAAATGATGCTTCTCTTTCTAATGGAACGGCTTTAAGTCAAACTTCAGAGAATTATTCAATCGATAGAGAGATTGTTTCTGGGTTCGTAGAGTTTAGTGCTTCTCCTATTTCTGAAGTTGAAATCAATTTAGCCACTCGTTTTGATCATTACTCTGATATGGGTGATACTTTTAATCCTAAGCTCGGTCTTTCTTATCGTCCTTGGGACTTTGTCATGTTTAGAACTACAGTCGGAACAGGTTTCCGTGCTCCTGGGATTTCAGACGTTGCTCCTAGAGAAACAACTTCTGATAGTTCATGTTTTGATAGTCAGTGTACAGGTACTTACAGTGAGACATCTTATAATATGTCTGATCTTGGACCTGAAAAAAGTTTATCTTATAATTTTGGAGCTATCTTTCAACCATTCAAAGGATTCAGCTTTATTGTTGATCAATGGAATTACGAAAGTGAAGACACTATTACGCGAGTAAGTAATCGCTCTTACGTACAAGTTGAAGAGGAACTAGGTTCTGCTGCTGTAGAAAGTTTAGGTGCTTCTATTACTCGTGATGGAAGTGGGGATATTGTTTCGATGAGAGTTCCCAATGTAACTAATATTGGAGAACAAACCATTCGTGGATTAGATGTTCAAGCTGACTACCGCTACAACGTATTCAAAGATTTCGATATGAAGATTGGATCGAGCTGGATGTTTATCTTTGATAGAAAGAGACAGAGATTTAGCTTCGAAGATGAGCAGAAGTTTGATAGCAGTTGGAAGAATAGAACTTTCGTTTCTCTTTTTAATTCTACACACTTTGCCCGAATTGCTATGGTTATGACAGGGAAGGATATTATCTCTCAAGGTTATAATGACGAGATTCAGGTTAAGCGCTACGAAGAATTTGACTTCACTTATTCTTATTCTTGGAAATGGGGTGGAAAGCTTAACTTCACAGTTAAGAATATTTTCAACTCTCGTCCTCAGGCCAATACGAACTCTGAATTAGTCCGTTATGGATGGTTGAGTGAGTCTTCATCATCTTACTCACCACTAAGAAGAAGATACTATGTAGGTTATACGCATACCTTCTAAGCTAAAGACTTAAGAGAAGTTATCTTAAATTTATATTGCTATAAGAGAGTCCATTTCTGGGCTCTCTTTTTTTGATCTAGGTTAATGTTTAGTTTAGAAGATCGAGTATAAACTCGGTTCTATCTGGCATTTCATCTAGACTCTCTTCCTTCATTTTATGATCATTTCCCATATTGACTTCTCTATAGGCTGAGAACTCTTCTCTGAGCTCCTCATACTTGATAATGAGATAGTAGACTTGGCGATAATTTATATGACCCTTTTGCTTTTCAGAATTTAGAGCATGTAATATCGAGTCAAATTTAGTCGCAACTTCAAGAGTATTTCTTGAAGAGAGTTTTTGATAGGGCATAAGGCGATTCCAACCATAACCCCAGCGCCAGCCTGTAGGAAAGTGAGCACTTCCGCCAATGGCCACACCAGCTTCCATTAAGTCACCATGACCAGGAGTGGTTTCTGCTTTAATACATTTTCCCAGTTCCTCATCAGCAAATTTCTTTTGTTCTAAAGTTCCTCCAATCCAGTAGCGCATATCATGAGCAATACAACAGTGAAGCCACTCGTGGGTTGAAGTAAAGGGATTACCATCTGGATAAGCCGAACAACCATCCGTCTCAAAACTTTTTATCTTTAAATTAGGGATCTTGAGAGCAGGCAACTTTGAACGGGCCCATGTGGGTCCATTTAAGAGAAAAATAAAACAAAGAAGAAATTTTAGTTTCATCATTCTATGATAAATAAAAAACTAAGAGATCTATCTATAATTTACAAATTTACTCAGACCGTTTGATTTGTAGACACAATTAACTATCTAGATTTATTGGTATTCGGTTTTATCGATGTCATCTTCGTTTAAATGGGGACAAAAAACTGCCTACTCGGAGAAAAAATAGACTTAGTCATATAATAAGATCATGAGAAAACTACGAGCTATTATCCTAAATTCTTTTTTATTCCCCCTTCTTTTGACGGCCTCTTCCTACGCTGAACAAAGCGCTGAAGCTGGAGAGAGTTATTGTTCTATCCATCAAGGGGAGGAGAGTTCTGACTTTTACTGTTTTGATAGTGTCTCTAAGACTGCTTTCAAGAAAGAAGTAAATCCGTTAGAGGAAGAGTATTGGAAAAGAGAATTTGAAGATCGTGGAGTAGCGATTATATCTGTGGAAGATTACTCTCAGAGAATCGTGGTTGATGGAGTAGAGCAAATTCTCGGGGCAGGAAGTCCTCCTGGAGGTTCTTGTTTAGAGAAGGTTTACTATCGAGTAGATGAATTTAACGCCCTTCCTACCAGTCATTCGACTGTACAAAATGTAATCGCATTGGCCAGAGCCTTGCACGAAGCAGGTGTTTGTGAATTGGATGTAAAAGGGCAAAGTTTTAATGGAATCAATATCTCTTCACCTGATGATGTTCTCCACCAATTCTTGTGTATTTCGAATTCAGAATCTGTATTTGGAACAAGAAATATAGGAATGGGTGGTCGTGGTCCTTGGGGAATTCACCCTATGCACAATCAAGCTGCTGGAACTCGTGCCTTTACGGGGGGAAGAACAGTGACCTTGGATCGTAATGGCGTTTGTTACGGATTACCTCGTGCCATTGTAAGAGATTCTAATGGAAGAGAGATTAAGGAGAGTAATCGTTATCGTGATCCAGCTGTACAGTTACAAAATGCACAGTGTGCGATGATTCTCTACCGTCAAAATGGTTTTAGAGACTGGGGGACTTCTAATGCTTGGGGTTCTAATCGCCACTGCTCGGCCAGTACTCGAAATCGTCTACAGTTTAATAAGCACTTAGGTCCTGAATTAGGATGTTGCACACAGTCGTGTAAGAGCCGCTTAAGGGCCAATCTCTAGTTTAGTAGATTAAAAAACTTTAGTATTTGAAAATCATAGAACCTCGAAATGATAATATGATTTCATATAGTTGTGCCTTGTTTAACCAGTTTTCTAAGAACTGAGTTCGTATTTACCTAATTGTTTCAATTGTTTCGACCAGTCGGTCGCTTTCTAAGTTATAAACTAATCAACCTTAGATTTAAACCTCAAGCAAAGTATATGTATATGAAGTTTCGAAATGAAATTAAGGACCTCAAAAGGGTGGTCGTCAAAGTTGGTAGTAATGTTATTACCAAGAAAAACGGTAAGATGGACAACCGCAAATTGCGGGCCATTGTCGAAGATATTTGTGAGCTAACTGAGGCAGGAGTGGAAGTCGTTCTTGTGAGCTCTGGTGCCGTGAGTATTGGGAAACACTTTCTTAAAAAGCATCTGCCTAAGAAAGGTCGTATCGATCTTCAGCAGTCTGCTAGTTCTATTGGCCAACCGAAGTTGCTCAATATTTACTCAAGACTCTTTGAAGAGAATCAACATATCTGTTCTCAAATTCTTCTTACCCACGATGACTTTAGAAATCGTAAAAGATTTCTGCATGTTAAACAGACAGTAGATGTTCTCTTAAAAAATAAAGTTGTTCCCATCTTAAATGAGAATGACTCGATTTCTTATTCTGAAATTACAGTGGGAGATAATGACCACCTTGCTGCGCAAGCGGCTCAGATGACTAATGCTGATCTTCTTTTAGTCATTACAAGCGCCAAAGGCTTATATGATAGGGACCCTAATGAAGAAGGAGCTCAACTTATTGGTAAGGTTTCTTATGGAGATAGTATTGACCACGTTGATATGTCCACTAAAACAAATGTAGGCCGTGGTGGAATGGAATCAAAAGTATATGCAGTAAATAAAGTTACCCAGATGGGAATCAGTGCCATTATTGCATCTAAAGATAATGATCGCATCATTATAGATCCCCTTGTTCAAGATAATGGAACGCTATTTGAGCCACGTCATAATTATGATCCTGAGCACAGAAAATCTTGGTTGCTTTCCATGAAAAAGCATAAGTGCGCTATCGAGGTAGATAGAGGGGCATACGAGGCTCTTCTCGATGGTAAGTCTCTTTTTCCAAAAGGGATTATCACGACAGAAGGAAGCTTCTTTAAAGGGGATAGTATCGATATCTGTTATGCCGGTGAAGCATTCGCTTCAGGAATAACAGAATACGATTCAACAGAAATTGAATTAATTAAACGTAAACATAGCGACGACATTGAAGATATTCTTGGACACAAGGCCAAGAGTGAAGTCGTTCACACTATCAACTTAGTTGTTAGTGAGGAGGTAGATCATGACAAAATCAGTGAAACAACTGGCATGTAATGCAAAAATGGCATCGAGAAAGATCGTTTCTCTTGATGCTACAAAAAGAAAAGAAGTGCTTAATCATATGGCGGCCAAATTATGGGATAACCGCGAAACGATTATGGAAGCGAATAAGAAAGATCTCGCATATGCTGAAGAGATTGGACTTAACTCGGCGATGACTGATCGACTTAAGTTAGATGAGTCGCGTATTCAAGGAATGGTTGATGGAGTTAAGGCCATCGCTGAACAACCAGAAGTCGTTAATACTTTTTATAATGAATTTAAAAATGATGCTGGTCTAACCATTAAGAGACAGAGGATTCCTCTTGGTGTCATTTTAATGATTTTTGAAAGTCGCCCTAATGTAGTTGTCGACTGTGCTGCCCTTGCGATCAAATCATCAAACGCTATCGTACTAAAAGGTGGAAAAGAAGCTAAGTACTCCAACGAAATTTTAGGTAATCTTATTCAAGATGTTATTTCGGACTTTATTCCAAGAGAAACCGTTCAAGTACTCGCTTCAGATGATAGAAGTGTTGTAAATGAGCTTCTCTCTATGGAAGAGTATATTGATGTTGTCATTCCAAGAGGAGGACATCGTCTTGTGGAATATGTTACTGAAAATGCTAAAATGCCTGTGATTGCCCATTTTAAAGGTCTTTGTCATATGTACATCGATGAGATGGCCAATCCAGAAAAAGCGATAGATCTCGTTGTCAATGCGAAGACACAGAGAACGGGAGTTTGTAATGCTATCGAAACCTTATTGGTTCATGAGTCTTTAAAAGAAACTCTACTCCCAAAAATTGTAAATGCCCTCGTTGATAAAGGGACTGATATTCGTTTAGATTCAAAAGTAAAAATGGATCATTCTAATATTAAAGCCGCTACTGATGAAGACTGGGCTACAGAATACTTAGATAATATTTTATCGATTAAATTAGTATCCGATGTAGACGATGCTATCTCTCATATTGGAGAATACGGTAGTCACCACTCTGAATGTGTTGTATCGGAGAGTGAAGAAACATGTAATAAGTTTCTCTCTTCGGTTGATGCCTCATGTGTAATGGTGAATGCTTCCACTCGTTTTAATGATGGTGGACAATTGGGCCTAGGTGCTGAACTTGGTATTTCAACAACTAAGATCCATGCCTATGGACCTATGGGAGCTGAACAGATGACAACGTCTCGTTATGTTGTAGTCGGTGATGGACACATTAGACAGTAATAAAAAAAAGGAAAGTATATGATTGGAGTAATTGGATGTGGAAATATGGCGAGTGCTATTGTTACGGGAATGCACGAAAAATTTCCGTTAGAAAAATTTCTAACCTATACTCCAAGTTTTACTCGTGCTGAAGAGCTTGCAAAGAAAGTGGGAGGAAAGGCCGTTAAAGAACTTTCCGAACTTCAAGAGTGTGAATACCTTCTTATCGGTTGTAAGCCTCAGCAGTTTTCTGATTTAGCAGATGGGCTCAAAAGAGAGCTTCCTTCTGTGGATCAGAAGTATATTGTCTCCATGATGGCCGCAGTATCCATTGATTCTATTACAAAGAAATTGGGCTCTAAAGAAGTCACTCGTGTTATGCCCAATACTCCCATTCGCCATGGTGAGGGAATTAGCCTCTTACTTCACACCGGAGATGATTCCAATGAAAAGGTAGCTCACATTACCAAGCTTTTTAAAGCTTGTTCTCATGTGTATACCATGAAGAACGAAGAGCAATTCGACAAAGTAACAACTGTTTCTGGATCGGGTCCCGCTTATATCTTCTATTTAGCAGATATCTTATCTCAATCCCTAAAAGGATGGGGCATGCAGGAACAAGAGGCTACAGAACTGGCGATTCAGCTAATGAAAGGATCTGTAGAACTTATGTCTCACCGAGGAGATGTTTCTCTTTCTCAACTTGTTGATCAAGTGACTTCCAAGAAAGGAGTGACGATTGAAGCGGTGGAAGTCTTTAAAAATCAAGGGCTTCCCGAGTTGGTCGAGAAGGCTTTAGGAGCTGCTTGTAATCGCTCTTTGGAGATGACTAAGGAATTTTCATAGATTAAGTCTAGAAGTTAGAATCCTTCTGTAGTGTTCTTAATTAGATTGACTTCAATTTAAAATCTATATACCCTGTGGGGGTATGGGAAAGCTAACGTATCAGATAAAAGGTATGAGCTGTGCTAGCTGTGCCGCCTCTATAGAAAAAGAAACCTCTCCTATGAAAGGAGTAAAAAGTGCTGTCGTTAATTATGCGATGGAAACTGCATCTTTTGAATTATCTGATGAAGAAACGACGTCTCAAATTGACCTTAATCTGAAGAAGAAAATAGAGTCTCTTGGTTTTGAGGCGATTGATAAAGAATCGACACCAACTCAAGAAGAGTCTCACCGGCCAGATATAGGGAAGTTCTTAGTTAGTATCTCTCTTTCTTTGATTATTTTTATACTCGCTATGGGACCTGCAAAGGGGTGGCCGACCCAGAGAGTGAATTGGTTGATTCAACTTATATTGGCCACGCCCATTTGGATCTGGATTGGATTGAAGTTCCAAAAAAGTTTTTTAAACTTTTTAAGAACAGGTCGCTCTAATATGAATACTCTTGTCGGTATTGGTACGAGTAGTGCATATATCTATAGCTTCTTTATCACTGTATTTCAGCAGTGGTCTCTTGAGATTGGAATGACTCAAAAAGTATACTTTGAAGCCGTTGGTTTTATTATTTCATTTATTTATCTCGGAAATTATTTTGAAGATAAGGCCAAGAGAAAAACTAAAAAGGCACTCAATAGTCTATTTGAACTCTCTTCAAAGTTAGCCCGTGTTCGCAGAAATGATGAAGTCGAAGAAATATCCATTCAAGATGTAAAGATTGGTAATCTTATTATTGTACGTCCCGGAGAAAAGATACCTGTAGATGGAACTGTCGTTAAAGGTAGCACGACTGTTGACGAATCAATGTTAACGGGAGAATCGAAACCAGTTCAAAAAGAAAAAGGGGATAAGGTTTTTTCTGGAACATTTAACGAAGATGGGGTTATAGAATATCAGGCTAAGAAAGTAGGCCCTGATACCTTCTTAGCCCAAATTATTCAATATGTTGAAGATGCTCAAAATTCTAAGCCTGAAATCCAGCTCTATGCTGATAAGCTGAGTTCTATATTCACTCCAATTGTCGTTATCATTTCTCTGATCACATTTTTCAGTTGGTTCTTTTTGGGGCCAAATCCACATTGGGGAAATGCCATATCTAATTTTATTGCTGTCTTAGTAATTGCTTGTCCTTGTGCTCTAGGGCTAGCTACTCCAACAGCTGTTGTCGTGGCTACCGGTAAGGCATCTCTGCATGGGATTTTGATTAGTGGAGGAGCCATTTTAGAAAAAGCAGTTGATATCGATACGGTTATCTTTGATAAAACTGGCACTCTTACTGTAGGAAAGCCGAGTGTAATTGATTTCAAATTAAGAACGGATCAGACAAAAGAAGAAGTCTTAAAACTCACTTACTCTTTAGAACAGTATTCTGAACATAGTTTAGCTCGGGCTGTAAATCAATTCGTTGAATCGCAATTACCAAATTCACCATTAGATTTTGAGCCAGATAGTTTCAATATTATTAAAGGAAAGGGTGTAGAAGGAGAGGTTCAAGGGAAAGATTTATTGATTGGAAATACAAGACTTTTTAAAGAAAGAAAAATTCCATTAAATGATAATTTGAAAAGTAATCAAATTGGATCTGAAGTTTTTATCTCAATCAATAATGAGCATACTGCAACAATGATAATTGGGGATAAGATTAAGGACGAAGTCAAAGAGGTCCTCGACTCTCTAGAGAAGAAGGGAATTAAAACCATTTTGATGACAGGGGACAATGAAAAGATTGCCTCTCATGTGGCGAATGAACTGCATTTAAGTGACTTCTATGCAGAGTGCTTGCCTATGAATAAATCAGAAAAAATTGAAGAGTTGCAAAATGAGGGTCATAAGGTGGCCATGGTGGGGGATGGTGTGAACGATGCTCCTGCTCTTGCAAAGGCAGATTTAAGCATTGCGATGGGAACTGGAACTGATGTGGCGATTAATGCTTCCGATGTCACTCTTGTAAAGGGAGACCTCAATAAGTTTCTCTCCTTTATGGAACTTAGCAATTTGACCATGAGAGTTATTAAGCAAAATCTCTTTCTTTCTCTTATATATAATAGCTTACTTATTCCCATTGCTGGGGGAATCCTTTATATTTTTGATGGACCGTTAATGCCCCCGGTTTTGGCCAGTATTGCTATGGGATTGAGTAGCATTTCTGTAGTAACGAATAGTTTAAGAATCAAGTTTAAAGAAAATTTATAAGAATAACTTTTTTAGAGGTTTTATATGTACAAGAAAATAATGATTTCCCTATGCCTATTCCTTAGCTCTTTAACTCTTTTCGCCTCACGGGTTGAATTGAATGGAGAAGCAAAGACTAAAGTTCTCAAGGTATTAGAAATTAATGAATCCCTTCACAAGAACTTTTTTAACTATAACGCTTCTCTTGTGGAGGAAGATGCAAAACGTCTGCAAAAGGCCATTGCTGATATTAAAGATAAAGAAATTTCAAAACTTCTCAAAAAGACAACTATGGAACTTGGTAAAATCAAAGCCGGTGCCGGAGTAGAAGAGAATAACAAAGCTTATCACAGTGCAAGTCTTGGCCTTATCGAATTATTGGAAAAATATAATCCTGGAAAGAAATATAATTCCTATTCTTGTCCAATGGTGAAAAAGAAATGGGTTCAAAATAGTAAGAAAATGCTACGTGTTCATAATCCTTATGCTCCAGAAATGCCTCATTGTGGGCAAAGAGATACTGACTACTAATTATGAAAGGTATCTATTCTAAAGATTATGTAATTGATACTTTTACCTCTAATTCTCATAAGAGACTAGGCCTGCTAGGCTTAGTCGGAATTTTGCAAGATATTGCAACTTTTCACGCTAAAGATGCAGGATTTGGCCACGAAGAGATGCTCGAAAAATCGGTCTTTTGGGTCCTCATTCGTAAGAGTATAAAAATGAAGAAATGGCCTGCATTATTTTCGACCATAACAGTTAAAACCTGGTCTCGTCTTCCTGACTCCTATTATGCCTACCGAGATTTTGAGATCTATTCTCAAGATGAACTCATTGGAACGGCGACGACAACTTGGGTAACATTAAATGCGCAAACGAGAAGACCAACTGAAATCCCTTTAAAGAATTTACCTTTGGATATTCGATCGGATAAGGCCCTTGATTATGAGGCGAGCAAAGTCGAAGTCTCTATAGAAGAAAAAGATTTAGAAAAAGTTTGTCGTTTTCATACAAGAAACTCTGATTTAGACCTCAACGGCCATGTGAATAATACAAAGTATAGTCAGTGGGTATTAGATTCTATCGACTTTCAATATCACAGTACCCATGTCGTGACCGAATATCATATTAATTTTCTCAGTGAAGTTAAATTAGGTGATGAAATTGAGGTCTATAAAGACCTCAGCCATAGTGATGAGCACTCCAGGGTCTCTTATTTGGGACGTGTTCCAGGAGCGAGGAAACCAAGTATGCTAGTCCAGTGTTTATATTCTACTCACTAAGACAAAAATATAAACAAAATCAATGCTTTAACCGAATAGAAACCATGCCTCTAAAAAAGAAAATAAGTACCATTATTTCTGGGATCGATTACGCCTTATGGGCGGCGATGATCATGCTTCTAATAGGCTCCTTACTCTCTTTTTACTATGGCAATCGTTTGGAAAAAACGACTAATTACACGCTTAAAGACCAATCGGTTATTTTAAGAACTCTATCTCATGTGGAAAAAGTTGAAATACTTCTAGAGAATCACTTTTATATAACAGATCCCTATAAAGAAAAATCAAATCATCAAGAAATAAGAAACTTACGTAATCAAATAGAAGTTCAACTCAATTATTTGGCTTCGAAACGAAATTATCCACGTTTTAAACTTTTAAATCGTCGTTGGGTAAAAGAGGTAAATCCACTAATTGATCTATTGGCCTTAGTGGAAAAAGATCATGTTGATTTTTCCAATCTTGAAGACTTCTTAACTCGTTTTAGAAAAGAAACTCAAAGCGTATTGAATGATAATGTTGAAATTAAATCATTCGAAATTGAAAAGCTTAAGTTGATTCGCTTATTTGCTTTAAGCCTTATCTCGTTATCTTTTATCATCTTACTTAAAAGATTATTCATTATGAAGTTTGATCTCATTTCTTTGAATGATTATTTATATGATCTTCTTAAGGGAAGTGTCGCCGATCAGCCAAAAATAAATGAACGATCAATTTTTGCACTAAAAGAAAAAATGGATTTGCAATACCATAAGCTAGAACTTCAAGATGAGAAGATAAGGGATTACCTCCACTTTACTCAAGAAACCTTTCTTGTTTGCAGAACTGATTTCACAGTTCTTAGTTGTACTAAGGAGATTAAAAAGCTTTTAGGCTGGGAGTCTTTTGAAGTTGAAAATAAGAAGCTCAATTTTATCTTAAATACTGAGGGGCTATTTGAAGAACTTGAATTGAAATACTACCAAAATGCTAAAAAGCTTTTCAATATTTCATTCCAGTGTTTAAGCAGTCGAGGAGAAATGAAGGAGATTCTTGGAACATTTTTGAATTACTATGACAAAGTGGAGCAGAAGAATAAGATTATAGTGGTTTTAAAAGATGGAAGTGGTGAAAAGAAGATAGAAGAATTGCGAGAGAAATCAAAGCAGTTATTTCATAATAGTAAGATGGCATCATTAGGTGAAATGTCGGGGAGTATAGCTCACGAAATAAATAATCCATTGATGATCATGAAAGGATCGCTATCTCGATTAAATAAGATCCTTATTCGAGAAGGGCATTTAAGTGAGAAGGTTGAGAAAATTATTGAAAGGCTGAGCCGAGTTTCAGAAAGAATTAGTTCCATTATGTTTGTTATGCAAAGTTTTGGAAATCAGAATGATAAGGTGATGAGATCCATGGTTGATCTTGAAGAATTGATAGAGTCTCACCTAAGCTTAAATCAAGAAAAATTGAAGTCTTTAGGGATAGAGGTGAAGACATCTTATATTGATAAGAAAGTTGAAGTCCTCGTTCATCGGGCGGATATTGATCAAATCCTCCAAAGTTTAGTAACCAATGCTTATGAAGCCATTAGTCGAAGTCATATCGAACAGGGAGTGATCTCTTTTAAAATGGTATACGATGAAGGAAGGTTATTTATTCTATTCAGAAATAATGGAGCTGCGATTTCTAAAGATGTGGCCACTAAATTATTTGATCCGTTCTATACAACCAAGACTAATGGAATAGGCATGGGGCTTTCTATTGCTCATTCGCTTTGCCAAAGAAACGATATCGATCTTAAACTGGATTGTTTAAAGCCAGTGACCTTTAGGCTTGAGTTCCTCGGTGCTGTCCAAATAAAAAACTAGGCAATACTCAGTAGGCATCTTAATATATTATTATGAAAAAAATACTGTTAGGAGCTCTCCTCTGTGGCGGATTTCTAAATCCTGTTCATTCTCATTCCGGTGCAGATATCGATCGACTGAATCATCGTATTGATGAATTGGAGAATTCTTTACTTTTGAGTAAGCATTCGAAAGGGAAAATCTCTTCTTTTGAGTCTCTTTCATTGAGCTTAGGTGGGTACTTCAATCTTACTGGGACCAGTTGGTCTCTTCCCCATGCTCGAAATGTTCAGACATTCGATGAAGTGGAGATGGGATTGATGCTTAATGGACAAGTGTCGGAGAATCTAAGTTTTTTTTCGCATATTGAATTTGAGCAAGAAAGAGAGATCGTTAACCATCATGCTTATTTTCGTACTTTTGGAGATGATGACCAACAGGTCGAAGTTGAAGACCTTTTTCTTACTTACCGTAGTAACGATATTCTAAGTTTTAATTTTGGTGCTTTAATTACTCCTTTTGGAGTAAGTAATCGGGAGCACTTTGATTTTTTGAGATGGCAAAATGAAAAACCTCTTGCGCTTAGAGAAAATCAAGGCGAATTTATTTTCTTTGATGATCATGTTAGGGGCTTTTCGGTTGATACAAGATATCAGCTAGATCGTGGTCTTCTTGAAAGTTCTCTATATTTAGGCTCTATTGATGAGGACCGAAATCGCTTCGCTACAGGTTACCGCTTGGGTTATCGCTCTGAGGAAGGTAACCTTAAGGTAGGCACGAGTTTTCAAACGGGGCAGCGAAGTTCTTTTGGTCGCTACTATTCCTTTGGTCTCGATATGAAAGCAAGAATAGGGTTCTTTGAATTTAGAAGTGAGCTTTTCATGAGCGACTTGGATCAAAGTAAAAACAGAATTGACCAAAATCCAATCTCATTTTATTTTGAACCTTGGTATCATCTTGTTGATCATCGTCACATTCTCTACAGTCGATTTGACTACTTACACGATACTCTCGGAATAAGATATCTCGATCACGATAGAGATGTGAATACAGAAGCCTTGAGGGATCCCGTTGAATTCTATGAGTATACTTTTGGATATAATTTTTTACCAATCGCTAATTGGCGTATTTCTCTAGGTGTGAGCCGTACTGTTTACGTAGGAAAGAATAATCGACTTGATGGTATAAGTAGAGATTTTACCAGTATTGAATGGGGGACTGTATTAAGTTTTTAATGATGAGTCTCCAAACAATATTCCTCCTATCTTCTTTTCTTTATCCTCAGAAGATTTACGCCAGTGCTGAGACTTCTTTAAAGAAATCAATTGAAGATCCTTATAAAAATTGGGTTGTTGCTGTCCATTCAAGTAATCCTCTTGTTTCGTTATCTAAAGTCGAATTGAGAAGAATTCTATTAAAGCAGAAACTTTTTTGGTCTGAGAATAATCGCGCTGTACCTCTCTTTTTAGAGCCCAGTCACGAAAAATTTAATGAATTTTCTCGTTTATTTCTTGGTTTCAATAGTTCACAGTATCCAAGATTTTGGATTGAGCAAAAATTCACGAAAGGCCTAACTAAGCCTAAGGAAGGGGATGTCTCCTCACTTATTAAACTCATTGGTATTCTTAAAGGAGCTATTGCTGTGATACCAGAGAAAGAGTGGAATAAATTAGAGAGACCTTCTGTGAAATCGATTAAACTGATATCTAATGAATAATAAATGGCCCGTTCTTCCTTCATTCATTCTAGGATGCCTTTTGTGTTTTTGGGGACACTATTATTTCTCCCTTTCTGTAGTCCTCTCTTCATGCCTTGTTGGGTTTGTAGGAAGTTTCATTCAAAGTAAGAAAAATAACTTATGGAATCATTGCCCCGCTGCTATTTATAGTGGCTCCTTTGCTGGAATGTGTTCAAGTGAACTGATTCAAAGTGAATACGAAATTATCTTGATTTCGCTACTTGGTAGTGTTCTCTATTATCTTCTTATCGATTTATTTAATGGAATAGGTGGTAAATTGGGCACTATTGCATTCATCTCAGTTGCTCTATTTTACCTATTAAAAGGTTGGGGAGATGTATGGATACTCTAATTTGTCTTATTCTTATTTTGGTAAGTGCTTACTCGACCTTTTATTTATCGCGAGTTTCTTTTATTGGTCCTATTAGAGCTTCAGTGGGAACAACTCTTATTTTTCTTTTCGTGGAATCACTTTTTTCGTTCAAATTTCACTATTTTAGTGAAGTGTTATTCTTTGGTGGAAGTTTTATCGGTATGTCTGGAGTGAGTAGAATTCATCCATGGCTACTTTCGTTTAGCTGTTTTCTCTTCTATCTCTATTTTTTTCAACTCGCACCCTTTATAAAAGGAATGGGAGGGGCTTTGGGACTTGGAGCCTTTTTAAGTGTGATTCCTTTGGCCTTACTTAACTTAAAGCTTAAGAAATGGACTTAACGGTGTATTCTCTCGTATTACCTTGAATTTCGACTTCAAAGCTATCGCCTGAACTTAGACCAATGACCTCTACGCCTATAGGTGAAAAAGCACTGATCACTAATATGACTCCACTTTCATTTTTAATCATACTTCCACCTGAAGTAGAACTAATAAAGTAAGTACGTTCAATATCATTAAATTCTATATTGACTAGGCTTCCTACGCTTACCGTATCATTGGGTAGGCTGAGATCGATTTCATCTAAGAGTTTTACTTCTTCTTCAAGTTCATCGACTCTTCTTTTCTGAGCACCCGCTAAATATCCGGCTTCAATAGAACGAGTATCGTATTTACCTTCAGATTTCATTTCATCGCTAGTGGCATGTTTACGAGAGGTTTCATACGCTAACTTGGCCTTTTGAAATTCAGATTGAAGTTGATCTTTGAGATGATTGAGAATGGCTTCTTTATTCATAAATACTCGCGTTTAATTAAACTTATAGAAAATCTAATTATAGACTAGGGAAGTAAAAGATAAAACTATTGGTCACATTTTCCAGAATTAATCGGAGAGTGCTTTTTCAGGGAACCCAAGTCTCCCTACAATGGGAAGTTTAAGAGCAGGTGGCCAAAAGTCGACACCAAAATTGAGCCCAATAATATTGAGTTCAATACCTTCTTCTAATCCAAGGGTGAGGCCGAACATACCATAGGCCGAAAATTGAAACCCCGTATTGGAGGGAGAACTGGTCAGGGTTACGGGTGATTCAAAAAAGTCTTTGCCAATAGCATGGGGTGGTAGCGAAACCTTGAGCTCAGGAATATTTCTAATTAAATAGGAAACAAAAGTGTTCGAGTTTGGTCCTGGATAAACAACATAGCGATCTCCCATAGGATAGGACTTTATCAGTTTCTTTACTTTCTCAATAATGACTGTTGCTTTGTCTCCTCGAGCTTCAAATAATAACGTCGGCCTAGAGTCAAACCAATAGCGGTCTGGATCATCCGTACGCGTGCTGATCGTTGTTTTGAGTCTTCTTAAATTCCAAGCTGTTACCTGAGATACCGTATAGTGTTTCTCCTCTTTCTTCTTCCAACTTACCCACGGGTGTACACCAAAGTATCCTCTCCATGAGAAGGCCCTTGCATAATAGATTTGAAAAATATCTTCTTTCAGTGTCCAAGGTTTAGGCGCCATTTGTGCACTGTCTCGGTTGGCGTCACGGTAACTCTTGGAAGAGCATGAAAGTAGTAAAAAGCAGAGAATTAAGTATTTCATAGTCCCGTATTTTACCTTATACTGTGCGTCGATTTAATAAAAAAAGGCCAGATAGATTATGAAAATTGAAGAGTGTATTCATTATCTCTATGAAAAGTATAAGAACGACCTCTCTGGTCGTGTTTCTCATTCCTTTCCTGCACTTGCTGCAGTTGACCCTGATCTCTTTTCTTTAAGTGTCGTTACCGCAGATGGCAAAAGCTTCAGTGTTGGAGATAAAGAGAGTTTATTTTCTATCCAGTCGATTTCGAAACCCTTTTCCTATGCCTTAGCACTAAAGCAGCATGGAAGTGAATTCGTCGAAGAAAAAGTTGGAATGGAGCCTACTGGCGAAGACTACGATTCTATTATTAAGTTAGATGATCTTAATCGACCCTTTAATCCGATGGTGAATTCTGGTGCCATTGTAACAACTGGGCTAATTGGTTCAGGAGTGAAAAATACAAAGAAAGATGAACTGGTTGGCTATTTTTCTGATTTTGCAGGAAGAGAGCTCGATATCGATCAAGAAATATATGCTTCAGAAAGAGAAAATGGTCACAAGAATTGGGCCATTGTGCATCTTCTTCGCCACTTTAATCTTATGACCAAAGATTTTAAAGATGACTTAGATCTTTATTTCAATCAATGTTCTATTTTAGTTAATACCGAAGACCTCGCTATGATGGGGGCAACTCTGGCCAACGGAGGAGTTAATCCTAAAACAGGTAAGAGTTGTATCGACCCTAAGAACTTGCGCCATGTACTGAGTATCCTTCTCACTTGTGGTATGTATAACTATTCAGGGGAATGGGTATTTGATGTTGGAGTTCCCGCTAAAAGTGGTATCTCTGGTGGGATTATAATGATCATCCCTGGACTCATGGCCATTTCCGTTTACAGCCCTCGATTAGATAAGAGGGGAAATAGTGTAAGAGGTATCAAGGTCTGTGAAGAACTTTCTAATATCTATAATCTTCATATATTAGACTCTGCTGGACCTAATAGCACAAAAGACATTTTATAATCGAAAGGAATCATCATGCTTAATATAAGTAATCTCTCAAAAATTCAGGGTGGAGAAACCTTGTACTCCAAAGTGAATTTTCAAATTTATCCAGGAGAAAAAGTAGGGCTAGTTGGTCCAAATGGTACCGGAAAGACAACTTTATTTCGAATGATCATTGGAGAAGATAAGAACTATGAAGGACAAATAAGTTTTTCGGATAAATTGAGAATGGCCTATTTTTCTCAAAATGTTGGGGAGATGAAAGGAGCCACCGCTTTAGAAGTTGTTCTTAGCGGAGACGAAAAAGTAAAAGAGTTGCAATCTCAGTTATCTGAGTTTGAAATCCAATTATGTGATCCAGATCTTGATCCAGATAAAATGAATGAAATTTTAATGAAAATGGGTGATGTTCAAACAGAGTTTGAAAAGCGTGGAGGCTATGATCTCGAAAGTAGAGCAGAAGAAGTGCTTACTGGTTTAGGGATTGATCCAAGTGATCATCGAAAGAATATTGAAGAATTCAGTGGTGGGTGGAAAATGAGAATCGCCTTGGCCCGAGTTCTCGTGATTAAACCTGATCTCATCATCATGGATGAGCCTACTAACTACCTTGATATGGAGACCATTCTTTGGTTGGAAGAGTGGCTGAAAAACTATGAAGGTGCGATCTTTATGACAACTCACGATCGCCACTTTATGAATAATATTTGTAAGAAAACTGTTGAGGTCGCCCATAAGCAAGTTACTGTTTACTCTGGAGACTACGACTTCTATGAGAAAGAAAGAAATCTAAGAAGAGAGCAATTAATTTCAGAATCAAAGCGCCAAGCGGATAGTATTGCGAAAGATGAAGAGTTTATTGCTAAATTTAAGGCCCGTGCATCCCATGCGGCACAAGTCCAATCGAGAATTAAGAAATTAGAAAAAATTGATCGCGTCTATGTTCCACCTGAAGAAGAATCGATCTCCTTTACATTTCCGACTCCTCCTCGAGGGGGAGATGATGTCATCGTTGTTAAAGATTTAAAGAAAATCTGGAATAAGCCTGATGGTAGTGAACACCTTGTATTTGAAGGTTTAGATCTCATGGTGAAGCGCCAAGAATGTTTGGCCGTTGTAGGGGTTAATGGGGCAGGAAAGTCTACTTTGCTTAAGACGATCTGTGGGGATACTGAGCCTACCGCAGGTAGTGTCTCTATTGGACCCTCTATTAAGGTTGGCTACTTTAGCCAGTTTTCTTTTGATGTTTTAAAACCTGAAAATACCGTTTTGGATGAAGTTCAATCATCTCTACCTGAAGCGAGTGAAGGGTATTTAAGAAATCTACTTGCTGCTTTCTTATTTCGTGGTGATGATGTTAAAAAGAAAGTTCGCCACTTATCTGGTGGGGAAAAGAGTCGACTTATTTTGGCCGTTCTTCTGAGCCAAAATAATAATCTCTTGGTTCTGGATGAGCCTACTAACCATTTGGACATTCAATCACGTGAAGTTCTTCTTAATGCATTGAAAAGCTTCGAGGGAACCATTCTCTTTGTTAGTCACGATAGGCATTTTCTCAATGAATTGACACGAAAGGTAATAGAAGTAGATAAGTCAAAAGTGACTCTCTATCCTGGAAATTACCAGTATTATATCGATAAGAAGACAATGCAGGCCTAATTAAAAGGGAGATTAAGGGATCTTGATCTCCTTATTTCAGATACTTACAAATGTTACGACTTTCCATAATTCTTCAACACTCCTTACTTAGTATGGTTATAAGTTAACTTGGTTAAATAGACTTCGTTAGCAAAAGATTAACCTTCAGTAATGGAACAAAAATGGAAGCAAAGCATAAGTTATCCCACCAGCTTTTGGTGACCATACCTAGCACCATGTCTTTTTTAAGTATGGCCATCAAAGATAGTGCCCGTGGTGACTTAGGAGTCACTCAATTTAGAATTTTATCAAATATTGTTAACGGAACCGACCGGGTCAAAGATATTGCTGAGGCCAACGGCGTTAGCCAACCGGCCATCTCTAAAATGGTTGAACTCATGGTCAAAATGGATTTGATCTCAAGAGAAAGAGATGGTGGAGATAGAAGAAGTTCTGTTCTACGCCTTACTTTTAAAGGAAAAGAAATTTATAACTCGATAGAACAGGGTGCAGTTGATAGAGTTTTAACTAAGCTTAAACAACTTGAAGATAGTGAAGTGAGGGAAATAGAGCAGGCCCTTGAAAAACTCGAAAAGTTTGTTGTGTAAAATTAACCAAAGTAGAACTTAATGAAGAAATTTATCGAATACTTTGTCCATAGACCTGTTGTGGTCAACGCCCTCATGTTCGGACTTCTTATCACGGCCTTTGTTACATGGGATAGGATAGGAAAAGAAGAAATGCCAGACTTCACTCTGAATTTTATAAGTGTGAATGTTGTTTATCCGGGTGCTACCGCACAGGATGTAGAGCTCTTTATTACCAAACCCATTGAAGAAGAGCTAAAAGGGATTTCTGATATTGATGAGGTTAATAGCTCGTCTTCTTATGGCCGAAGTTCTATTTCGATAATTTTTGAAGCCAATGTTGAAAACCTCACTGAAAAAATTCAAGATGTAAAAGATGCGGTCGATGCTGTTCAGTTACCCTCTGAGGCCGAAGAGCCCACTTTCTTTCGCTTTCGTTCTAAGGAAAAGGCCATTATAGATGTAGGTATTTACCTAGAAGGGAAAGAAATTCTATCGGTTAATGAGCGCTTTAAGTTACAAGAATATGCCTTGGCGTTTATGAATAAGATCATATCTGAGCAAAAGATAAGTGGAACTGAAAGTAATGGCTATTTGGCTCCAGAGCTTCAAGTAAAGGTTGATCCCGAATCTCTTGTGGCCAATGAGATCTCAATGGGACAAGTCAGAAGTGCCATTGAAACTCAACACATCAGAAATCCTATTGGAAATATGAGAGACCATCTCGAGTCTGAAGTTACTTTAGTATCGGAATTGGATGACATTGCCCCTTTAAAGGAAGTTACAGTGAGTGCTGGTTTTCAGGGACAAATGCTGAAACTCAAAGAAGTTGCCGATGTTAGTTATGGATTTGAAGATACAACTTCAGTTTTAAAAATTCAGGGACATGAAGGAATTAGAGTTAGTATTAAGAAGAGTTCTTCTGCTGATATATTGAGTGCGGTTGAAGCTGTTGTTGAGTTTATTGAAAAGTTTAAAAGAGATAATGATGTAGAGGAGCTAAAGTTTGTCCTCATTGATGATGAATCTTATGATGTTCGTAATCGTTTAGAACTTATTGGAAGTAATGGGCTCGTTGGCTTTGTACTCATTCTTATTATTCTCTTTTTATTTCTCGATTTTAAATCAGGGATTTGGGTGGCTATGGGAATTCCTTTTTCTCTAGGCTTCACTCTCATTATGTGTCATTTGATTGGTTATACCGTAAATAATATGACCTTAGCCGCCATCATTATTGTTCTAGGTATTGTGGTGGATGATGCCATTATTATTGCGGAGAATATTTCTCGAGAAGTAGATGACCCTCAGGGAAAAAGTGGGGTTCAGGCCGTACTTGATGTAATTGGCCCTGTGACAGCAAGTGTTCTAACGACTTGTGCCGCTTTTGTTCCACTCTTATTCTTTAGTGGCCGCTTTAGTCTTTTTGTAAAATATATTCCACCGGTTATCTTCCTCATGCTATTAGCTTCCATGATAGAGTCATTCTTTCTCCTACCGGCCCATATGATCCATAAAATGAAAATCGAGTACTTCATTGAAAAAAAGGGATGGGGGAAAGGACTACAGAAATTTCGTGAACACTTCATACATGTTGTAGAAGATAAATACGCACTCCTATTAAATAAGCTCTTAAAGGGAAGAGTTCTGATTATTCTTCTTTTTTCTCTATTGCTAGGAGGATCATTTTACATTTTTAAAAGTAAGATGAGATATGTGATGTTTCCTAGAGAAGAAAGTCGTGATTTTAATATTCAAGTGATTGGAGATCCCTCCATGAAGAGGTTTGAAACGGCAAAGAAAGTGAGGGCCATTGAAGATATTTTTCTCAACGATAAAAGAGGTATTGTTACCGCCGTCTATACACGGATTGGTATGAATCGAAGGGGAGGAGCAGTAAAAGAAAATGAAGCTTCCGTAAGAGTAGAGATTGTTCCCGCTACAGAGAGAAAGGAATCCATCAATCAACTCTTATCCGACTGGGAGAAGAAGGCCAAAGCTGTAGAAGGATTTAAAGATGTGCGATTTATGAAAAGTCGTTTCGGATCGGATAGTGGAAGCTCCCTTGCTATTCAAGTTCAAGAAAATAATGATGAAAGAAGAGCTCAGGCTGTAAAAGATCTCGTTGCTAAGCTCGAATCGGATGGGCAAATCGTAGATATTGAAATTGAAAAGCCTGTTCAAAAAAATGAATTCCGTTTAACCATTAATAAAGCAGAAACGAGCCGTTTAAATGTGAGTTACTCCCAGCTCGCCTCTACTTTGAGGGCCTACATAGAGGGAAGTATTCTTTATACCTTAAATAAAGGAGAAGAAGAGGTCGATGTTCGCCTAACGGGAAGAACGGAGAATAAAGACTCCCTTGAAAAGATTTTAAATCTTACGGTTGGAAATGAAGATGGGTATCTCGTTCCTATCCGACAGCTTGTGGACGTAGAAGAAGGCAATAAAGATGCAAATATTCAAAGAGTAAATTTTAAGAGAACGACACTTGTCTATGCTTCGATTAAGAGGGGGCTACTCATTACTCCTTTAGAGATGGCCCAAAAAATCGAAGAGCGCTTTTTCCCAGAAATATTAAAAGGTAAACCCACAACTCATCTTAATTTTGTTGGTGAAGTTAAAGACTCAAGAGAATCGCAGTCGGACTTCTCGGTTTCTATTTTAATGGTAGTAGGTCTTATTTATCTCTTACTCATTTTTCTCTATGATAGTTTATGGACACCCCTACTTATTGGAGCCATTATTCCATTTGGAGTCGTAGGATCAGTTTTGGCCTTCTATTTTCATGGAATGCAACAGTATGGATTTTTCTCTGTTGTGGGAACTCTTGGTATGATTGGAGTGGTGATCAATGACTCCATCGTCTTGATCGATAAACTCAATGAGAAAATCACAAGTCGAGATAATATGCTTTATCAAATAGCAAAAGTCTCCTCGACTCGGTTAAGAGCCATTTTTATTACGACCTTTACAACTGTCGCTGGTCTTTTTCCTACGGCCTATGGAGTTGGAGGTTATGATTCTATGTTGGCCGAAATGATGCTCGCCATGTGTTGGGGACTTCTCTTTGGGATGTTTATTACTCTCATCCTAGTCCCTTGTATCTACAGCTTTTATGCAGGAATAAAACTTAAAGGAGCTGATTCATGAGAATTTATTTGAATCTTTTCGTTAGCTTAGTAGGGGCCACCCTCATTTCAAAGGGAACTTTAGCAAAAGAACTTAATATTCCTGGCTTTATAGAATTATTAAAGAAACATGATCCAGAATATAAATCTATTTTTGCCGATGAAAAGAATGCTCAATATATTGTTGAAAAGGGACTTCCTAATTCACAACTTCTTTTGAGTCTTCAAAAGGAAAATGGATATACTTCGGATGCAGGAAATACGTCTGATTTTAGTACAACAGTAAGTAAGGATTTTGTAAAAACAGGAACGAGTGTATCGGCCAGTTATATGAAATCTAAGCAGATTGGTACGAATGTAAATTTAACGCAACTTCGAGTAGAGCAATCTATATTAAATAATGCTTTTGGTAGAGATGTTCGTTTACAGGCGAGTGCTCTAGAAGCTGAGAAAGAATCAACATTGCTGCAAGTGCAAGAAAACTACGAGACTTACTTAGAGGAGGGGATATCGGTCTTCCTCGATTTTAAGCAAGCTTATCAGAGTATGAATTTAGCTAAAACGATTTATGATGAAGCCCGAAAATTAGAGAAGAATATAAAGAGTCGTCATAGCTCTAGAGTTGCAACGGATACAGATCTCGCTAGAGGTGAATTATTAGTTCTAGAGAGGCAGGAAAACTATCTCGACGAACAAAGAAACTTTACTGAAATGAAGAAGAATATTCAGACACTCACAGGAAATGCTTTTTCTGATATTCTCCCTGCTGATCAAGGAGATATCGTACGAGTTTTAGAGCAACTCTTTTCAAAAAGCAAAACGATTCAAGGAGATGAAACAAGAAATTATCTGATTGCTCAAATGACTGAATCCATCAAAGATAAAGAATATACATTAGCTAAAAGGGCGAATAATCCTAATCTAAATATTGTAGCTGGTTTTAACAGGGATGAGTCCGAGCGATATAATGCTACCGCAAATAGAAATGAAGCGGTTATTGGGGTTAAACTTGATATTCCTCTTTTTGATGATCAACAAGAGGCGACGACTGCTTCACTTGGAGTTGAAAAGTATAAGGCGGAAATGACAAAGAGAAAGGCCCTCATTACTTATAGAAATGAGAGCAATGATTTAAGAAATAAGATTGAGACTTTAAAAATGAGAGTTGAAATTGGCCGTAAAAAGATCAAAGTAACGAAGACAATCTTAGAGCAAGAGAAGAGACGCTATAAGATTGGTAGAATTGATCTTGAAACCTTAATTGATACCGTTAGTGATTATGCAACTTCACGAACTGAGCTTAACTCTTACGAAGTTCAATATGCAAAAACGATGATTCAGTGGCTAAGTTTAAATGATAATTTGATAAGCTCTCAGCTTTAAGAGGCTACTCTGTAGAAAGGTGTCGATAAAGAAAATTGACTTGAATAGATATTTTTGTGGAGTTAGAAAGAGCTTATGAATCGATATATCTATCATATTGGAATCTTAATCGTGGTTCTCTTCTCTTCTGTGAGGATGGCCCAAGAAGAAGGATTCAGCCTATCTTCAATTGGTTTAGGCGAAGTTAAGGAGAGTCCTCTTCATTTCTATTGTAGTGACTCTTATGAGCTCACTTTTATTTCCAATAGCGATACTCGAAATACTTATCCCAAAAGATGTGAAGAGGTCTCTAATGATGCTCAATGGGGCTTCTATTGTATAAAACCTTATAAATATCGAAACCTTATCACTGAGGAAGAATTCAACTCCTATCCGATTCTTTGTTCAGACGCCATACTTAGCGTGGATACGGGTCATTATTGTGAAAGTGCTTACAAGCTTTTTTCGCTTAAAAAGCAAAAAAGCTTTTCAACTTATCCTAATATCTGTAAAAAGGCGCTAACCACTGCAGGTAGAGGTTATTTCTGCCTGAGTACTTATCAACTATATTCCTTAGAGTCAGAAGGGGAACACAATACTTATCCAGTTCCCTGTAATCACCTTTAAAATTCGGATTTTATTTAGTTTTGAATAGTGTTGGGTATGTAATTTTAACCTGTTTAGAGAAGAAATTCCCTATTTGGTTAGAAAAAAGCCTAGTATGGGCTTTTAAGGAATTGTAATTATTTATAGCCCCATGAACGAAATTGTGGGAAGCGATGGAATTCATAGGAGTTAACGTGTCATTCGAAAGCTTTCAATTAAAAGATAATTTATTAAAGGGAATTCAAAAACTTGGTTTTGAAAACCCAACTGAAATTCAAGCTCAGGCCATTCCTATGTTATTGGATCACAAAGGTGACTTTGTGGGACAAGCACAGACAGGGACAGGAAAGACTCTAGCTTTTCTTCTACCGCTTCTTCAAGAGCTCAATACTAAAGCAAAATCAGTTCAGGCAATTGTTATTGCACCTACTCGTGAACTCGCAGCTCAGGTTTACACAGAACTTGAAAATGTTTCTAAGTTTAACGAAGTTAAGGCCATGACAGTTTATGGGGGAGTACCTTATGATCGTCAAATTTCTCAGCTAAAGAAGAAGGGAACTCAGATCGTGGTAGGAACTCCGGGAAGAGTGATTGATCTTATTGATAGGGGTGTTCTCAAATTAGAAGATTGTAAAAACCTCATTCTTGATGAAGCTGATGAAATGTTGAATATGGGATTTCTTGATGATGTTAAACGCATTATTACTGAATTACCTGAGCAAAGAAAGATTTGGATGTTCTCTGCAACTATGCCAAAGGCCATTTCAGACTTAGTTAAATATGAGTTTCAAGATCCTCAATTTCTTAAGGTTAAAAAACAAAATTTAACAAATGATAATATTGATCAGTACTATTGCATGCTTAATCGTAAAGACTTTCAAAAAGGTCTAAGAGTTATTATTGAAGCAAATAAAGATGCCTACGGTATTATTTTCTGCGAAACGAGACACGAGTCTCGTACCGTTGCTGATCATCTTATGGATAGTGGACTTTCGGCACTAGCTCTCCACGGTGACCTGTCTCAAGCACAAAGAGACTTTGCCATGAAGCGCTTCAAAGATAAGAAAATTAGATTTCTCGTATGTACCGATATCGCAGCTAGAGGAATTGATGTAAGTCATGTTAGCCATGTCTTTAATATGGGCTTTCCTAGACAAACAGAGTCTTATGTTCACCGTATCGGGAGAACTGGACGTGCAGGTGAGCACGGAACGGCCATTACATTTGTTTCTCCTAATGCTCGTTATGAGATTAAGAAAGTAGAGAGAACTACAAATCAAGTTCTTAAAGAGTACCTTCTTCCCACTCCATCTGAGATTAAAAAGATTAAAGTTGAAGGTGATCTTGAGAAGATGGAAAAGCTTAAAGAGGCCGTCCAGACTTTAGAAAAACAATTTAATGTTGATGATAGTTACGGCATTTTTGAAAACTTCTTTGAAGATCTAAGTAAGGAAGAAATTCTGAAGATTCTCTTTAGCTCACGCTTTAACAGAGAGTTCCGTTTGATCGAAGAGGGTCTAAAAATTACACCGGCAAGTTCTCGTCCTGAAAGGCGTGGAAATCGTGGAGGTTCTTCATCTCGCAGAAACGGCGGTGGACGTTCGCGTTCAAGACGTGGAGGTCAAGGTTCTGACTCTGGTGAGAGAAGCTCTCGTTCAGGTAGAAGAGGTCAATCTAGAGACTCTGGTGGAAGAAGAGATTCTCGTGATGGAAGTGACTCAAGAGGTCAACGCTCTGGAGCTCCAAGAAGACGTCGTCGCGGGGGCAGTGGACGTAGCCGCACAGCAGAAGCCTAATCTAATCAAGTATAACTATTTGATGTCTAGCATATAATAGTTTTATCCTATCTATGTATAGGGGGAATATCTTGTTCCCCCTAGATCTTTCATGTTACAAATTTATTATATTTAATAATCCTAAAACTTATTACGAGGAGTAGTAGCATGGCATTGAATATTGGAATTAATGAAGACAAAAGAGTCGATATTTCTAAAGGCCTCTCACAGCTTTTAGCCGAAACATATACTCTTTATTTAAAAACTCATAAGTATCATTGGAATGTTACAGGTCCAATGTTTCAAACTCTTCATGTAATGTTTGAAGAGCACTATACAGCTTTGGCCCTTGCGGTAGATGAAATTGCAGAAAGAATTCGTGTTATGGGGGTTAAGTCTCCAGGTTCATATAAAGAGTTCTCTGAGCTAAGCCAAGTAAAAGAAGATGCAACAATGGATACAGATGCCCAAGATATGATCAAGAATCTTCTTGCTGACCATGAGCAAGTGGTAAGAACAGCAAAAGATATGCTTCCTCTTCTTGAAGATGCAAATGATGAAGGGACAAATAGCCTTTTAGGAGCAAGAATTGAGTATCATGAAAAAACAGCTTGGATGCTTAAGAGTCTTCTAGGTTAATCTCTAGGAATTTTGGGGAAAGAAAGATATGTCTACCATCACTCAGTTAGAATATGTGCTCGCAGTAGATAGAGAACGTCATTTTGGTAGGGCCGCGCAAGCTTGTCATGTTAGTCAGCCTTCTCTTTCTTCCCAAGTTCAAAAGCTTGAAGAAGAACTTGGAGTGGTAATCTTTGACCGCTCCAAGAAACCTATTCTAGTCACGGAAGCTGGTAAAGATATTATCTCTCAAGCGAAAATTATTGTGAGAGAGCATTCGAAGCTTGAGTCTATAGCAGATGGAACAGGTCATGAGCCAAGGGGAGAGTTTCACCTTGCGGTGATTCCGACTCTCGCTCCCTACTTGATACCACTTTTTGTCGCTGAGTTTTCAAAACAGTATCCTAAAGTCTATTTAAAAATAAGTGAATATAAAACAGACGATATCATCAAGCTTCTGGCCAATGATGATATCGATGCCGGTATATTAGTTACTCCTTTGGGAGATGAGCGGATTATTGAACGTCATCTCTTTTTTGAGCCCTTTTATTCCTACGCATCCTGTGGACATGAACTGCTTAAAAAGAAATCTTTAACAGAGAAGGATCTTTTGAGTAGTGATCTTTGGCTCCTTGAAGAGGGGCATTGTTTTAGAGATCAAGTTCTCAAAGTGTGTTCTCTCGAACATAAGAATAAGGTTCTCCAAAATGTAGAGTTTTCTAGTGGGAACTTAGAAACATTAAAACATCTGGTTAAACGATCTGATGGATATACACTTTTACCAGAGCTTGCTGTTCTTGAACTTGATGATACTGAAAAAGAAGAACATGTTCGTAAGTTTAAAAAACCAGCTCCCACAAGAGAGGTGAGTTTGGTTCATAGCCGTTTCTTTTTAAAAGAAAGTATCATTTCATCAATGGAAAAAATTATTTTAGATTCTTTACCTAAACAGATTCGATCATTAAAGCGTAAAGATATTGAACTTATAGGTCTAACTTAATAAATTCTTTTCCAATAATTTAATCATTTTCTTTTTCTGAATTGGAATGACGAGAATATCTTCAATTCTATTTTTGACCTTCTCTGCTAGATTGAGATCTGATGTGGTCGCCATGAGGTAGACCTTTGTACTTTGTGGAATTTGCTCTAAGAAGCCATGAAGTGAGTCACTAATTTCATCGTGGTTCTCGGAGACACTTATAAATACAATTTGATAAACACGAGTTGAGAGAAGTCGATTGGCTACTTTTAAGGATAGAGCACTTTCAACTAAGGGACCCTGTCTGGTTATAATTCGAGTTAAGTGATTCTGACTAATCTCATTTGGATCGATGAGAAGTATATCCCCTTCAAGGAGAACTTGATTTTCATTTTCCTCTTCAACAGGGAAGGATTGCGCAGAATGATTGGTTCGCAGAGGAATGGTGAAGGTAAAGGTCGTACCCACCTCTGGCTGAGAAGCCACCGTGAGGCTTCCTCTCATGGCCGTAACAATTTGTTTACTAATGGATAGGCCAAGTCCTGTTCCTCCAAATAATCTTGTGGTTGAGGAGTCTGCTTGTTTGAAGGGATCAAAAATGAGTTCAAGTTTTTCATGCTCGATACCAATACCAGTGTCGTGAATCTTGGCAATAAATTCATTCGTGGTTTTATTAAACTCGGTTACAACTTTTACACCACCTTTACGAGTGAATTTAATTGCATTGTTAAGTAAGTTTTTAAAGACCTGTTTAATCTTAATTTCATCACCAATTAAAATAGGGGGGAGGTTTATATTTTCCCATTCAAAATCGAGATTCTTTTTAGCTGCTTCTAATTTGTAGACTTGAGAAAGTTGACTGATGATGACTTCAGGGAAGAAGTCTGATTCATTCAATTTGACTTGTCCCATCTCTAGTTTAGTAAGATCGAGGATGTCGTCTACAATATGTAGAAGGTTGTGGCCGGACTCTTCAATAATACGAGTGAGCTTAATTTGTTCTTTAGATAGTTGAGTATCTTGGATTAAGTCGGTTACCCCAAGAATTCCATTTAAGGGAGTACGTAGCTCATGACCCATATTGGCCAAGAACATTGATTTATATTCTCCTTCTTGCTTTAACTTTTGGATGAATTCACCAAGCTCCTCTTCCCGTTTTAAAATGTCATTTCTCATAGGTATAAAGAGAAGTTTAAGAATAAACCCAAGATTGATAAAAGAGATAAAGTATATACAAACTTCGATATAAACAAGTAGTCGGTTCAGATTATTGGATCTCTCTTCAAACCTTAAAACAGCATCATCTAGGCGCTTAAGAAGATCTCCTTTTGTGAATTCGGAGAATTCAGCGAGCCCTATTCTATGTTCAGGTTGATGTGTTTTTTCTCGCAAAATTTGTCGAGCCCGAGAGATGAAATATTTAACGGCATTGTCTAGGCCATTTTCATCAAAATAGAAGGAGAGGATCTCTTTGGAAATATGCGGAGACTGCTCTGTGGAGCGGCCGGTGAGTATCGCGTGAGAATTTTCAAAGAGATCGATATTATTTTGGGCTTCTTCTATGAGATTTGAATTGTCTTCTTTATCAGAATTTTCAATTTGATTGAGAATGAGAGTAATTCTCTGAGACAGCATTCTTTGTCTACCAGAGATATTAACTAAATAGGCATTATCTTTGTTAAAATTTATGGCCAAGAGTAGAGCGGTGAAACTCACGGTATCGAGTAGCCCAACAATGATGAGGGCAATAAGGTATTTACGGGTAATTTTATTCTTTAATTCGGACATGGTTCTTCGTGTTTTGGGTTATTTAGCTATTATAAGCGAAGAATGGATTTGAAAGTATAAACCTACTCAGAGGTACAAATTTCCATATTATTCGTTGTGGAATATGTTGAACCTGATAAGGAAAAGTTATCATCTCATAAGGAATAATTAAATTTTTATTTATACTTCTATCCCTTAAGATGAGACTACGGAGGTCGATATGCAATCAATATTTTATTCTGCTGAGTCTCGAGGCTCTGCTCATCATGGATGGCTTCAGAGCTTTTATACCTTTAGCTTCGCAGGTTATTTTAACCCCAATAGAATGGGGTTTGGTACTTTAAGAGTGTTAAATGACGATGTCATTGCTCCTAGCTCAGGCTTTGGTACCCATGGCCACCAAGATATGGAGATTATCTCTGTGCCCATATCTGGGGAACTCAGACATAAAGATAATATGAATAATTCCTATGTGGTGAAAGGCTCGGAAATTCAAGTTATGAGTGCCGGAACTGGTGTTTTACATAGTGAATTTAATAATTCAGATAGTGAAAATGCCCACTTCTTACAAATATGGATCCTGCCTAAAGTTAAAGGCATTTCCCCTAAATATGATCAAAAAAACTTTAGTCTCAAAGACAATAGAAATGACTGGGTGACTATGATTTCACCTGATGGCAGCCATGGTTCTTTGACGATAAATCAAGATGCCTTTTTGAAAAGAGGACTCTTTGAAAAGAGCTCCACTGTTGAATATGAAATCTCAAGAAAGAATCACGGCCTCTTTTTAATGAATCTCTCTGGTCAGTTTTTTCTTAAGAATCATTCAGGTGAAGAAAGTGAAATCTTACAGAGTAAAGATGCTCTAGGAGTTTGGGATACTTCAAAAATTGAACTTGTCTTTGAAGAAGATAGTGAAGTTTTGGCGATTGAAGTCCCTATGTATTAGAAACTTTGCTTGAGAAAATTCTTCTTATTCCCTAATCTGTAGAAGTGAATAATGGATAAGGAGAAGAATATGAGTAGCAAAGTTGCAGTCATTCTATCGGGATGTGGTTATTTAGATGGTGCAGAGATTAGAGAGTCAGTGCTAAGCCTTTTGAGCTTGGATAAACTGAACTGTGAAGTAAGTATCTTTGCACCTGATCGAAATCAGTATCATGTTATCAATCACTGTAAGGGTGAGGAGGCTTCTGGTGAAAGAAATATTTTACAAGAAGCGGGTCGTATTGCTCGAGGGAAGATTTCACCCCTTACTGAACTATCTTCTTCCAACTTTGATGCTTTAGTCATTCCAGGTGGATTTGGGGTGGCCAAGAATCTTTCCACTCTCGCCTTTGATGGACCTCAAGGAAAAATTGATTCGACCTTTCAGGCGATTCTTGAAGACTTTTATAATGAAGGAAAACCTATAGGCGCTATTTGTATTGCTCCTGCTGTAATATGTTTAGCCTTAGGTAAGCATGGAATTTCAGTAACGATAGGAAATGACTCATCCACGGCCGAGGCGATAGAAGCTCTAGGGGCTAAGCATATCTCATGTGAAGTTGATGAAATTCATGTAGATGAAGAGCACAAAATTATTTCCACTCCTGCCTATATGTATGATGGAGCTCCAATTTCAGGAGTAGCTTCTGGAATTGAAAAATGTATATCTAAGGTATTGGAAATGCGTAAATAAACAAAAAAATCACATAACTTACAAACTTTCATCCTCCATAATAAGCTATTCTATAGAAAGAAAATTTATGGAGGATGGTCGCATGGTAAAAAAGAAAATGAAAAGGGCCAAAACAGTTATCTTTATGGGCCCAGAAGAAGTTCATCAACACACTTTTGAGCATTTACTTAAAGATGGCTTTTATAACGATTCTTCAACTTTTGTGCTAGTTCATATTCTTAATGAAAAGTCGAAAGCACAATTTCCACCCAGTATTGATATAAAGAATGAGCAAGAAGTTGAGGATTATATCTATCAACAATTTTCAAAATTTGAAGAAGAATTTATCGACTCGGATCGACGTCCTAAAATAGAAAAAGAAATTATTCTCAATAGTGATACAAAACTATCTGCGATTAACTTTTTAAAAGATAGTGGTGCGGACTCTTGTGTCGTGGCCTCTAGTGGAGAAGATGATCTTGGAGCAGCTGCAAGTCACAGCTTGGCCTTTTACTTAGTGGCCCATGCTCCTTGTGATGTTTTGGTGATTCGACCTGATTAGAGTTTAGCTAAGAAGTGGTGCATACCAATGGCACCACAAACGGCAACATTGAGGGAGTTTTTTCGTCCTTTTAAAGGAATTGAAATGAGGTGGTCGACCAAAGAAAGGGTTCCCTCTGAGACTCCATATCTTTCATTGCCCAACAGAAGTGCACATGGGTATTGAGGCTCAATCTCATGAAGAGTAATTGCTTCTTTTGCAGTTTCAAAAGCATAGAGAGTTAATCCCTCTTCCTTAAGCTTTTTAATACAGTCATGGGTATTTTCCCAATACGTCCACTCTACCCAAAAGTCAGCACCAAGAGCAGATTTGGCCGTCTTTGCATTGTCTGGAGTAGCGGTATAACCACATAGGTGGAGCTTGACCGCTCCAAGGGCTTCTGCAGATCGAATTAAAGATCCTACATTGAAGGAGCTTCTCAAGTTATCCAGAATGATATGAACCTCTTGGGAAACTTTCACTTTTTTGTATTCAGTATCTTCTGTTGAAATAAGAAATTGATCATCTCTGAGATCCATCTGATTGAGGCGCTCTAAGAGCATCAAAGTCTTTTGTAGATTTTCAAGCTGATCAAATGGAGCCATCTCTTTTATCTCTAAAGATAATTTGGCCACTTCAGGCTGTATATGATTGGCCAATGTATCGAGGTAGAGATTTAGGGATTGGATATTTTTTTGAGTTTTAGTTTGTGACTCAAGGGACTGTTCAATTTGGCCGGCAATTCTCCATAAAGTGTCGACCACTTGTTTTTTAGAAAAAGAGAGAAAAGCTTTTGGAGGTATATTAAATGCCATGGGTCTTAGTAGCAAATGATTAGAGATTTTGCTATAGTGAAGCGCTTATAGATCAAGAAAATAAGAGTTTTTTGAAAAGGATTGTCACAATGAGTCAACAGGCTAAGAAATACCTGATCACTTCCGCTTTGCCCTATGCTAACGGGCCTATTCACTTTGGTCACTTGGCCGGAGCTTATTTATCTGCGGATGTTTATAATCGCCACCAAAGAATGAAAGGAAATGAAACCCTCTTTATTTGTGGTAGCGATGAACACGGTGTGGCCATCATGCTCAATGCTAAGAAAGCTGGCGAAGACTATCAAAGCTACGTAAATAAATGGCATGAAGAACATAAAGAAGTTCTTTCTCGTTACGGAGTTGAATTTGATTTCTTCGGACAAACCTCTGCTCAATATCATGAAGAGGAAGTGGTTCAGTGGTTTCATGAATTAAATGAGAAAGGTCTTATAGGAACTAAAGATGGTCAGCAATTATTTTGTAATGATTGTGAAAATCATTTACCTGATCGATTTGTTGAAGGGGGTTGTTATGAATGTGGTTATGAAAATGCCCGTGGTGATGAATGTCCAAACTGTGGAGAATTAATTGACTCAGTAAAGTTAAAGGATCCTGTTTGTAAAATCTGTGGTTCTCAAAATATTAAAGAAGTTACTGTGACTCAATACTATCTTCTTCTGTCCAAATTTCACGGAGAGTTCCGTAAATGGTTTGAACAAAAGAAGGGGGATTGGCGTAAAACAGTATGGCCATATGTTGATTCTCTAACAAAAGAAAGTCTTCATGATAGGGCGATTACTCGTGATCTCGATTGGGGAATAGATGTTCCCCTTCCTGGTACCGAGGGAAAGAAGCTCTATGTTTGGTTTGATGCTCCTATTGGCTATGTTTCTAATACTAAGGAAGCCTTAAAGCAAAAGGGCTCCCAAGAAGATTACCGCAAGGACTGGTGGCAAAACGAAGATGTTGAACTTGTTAACTTCATTGGAAAAGATAATATCATTTTTCACACCATTATTTTTCCGGCCATGAGTCTTGCTTCAGGAATGGCGAAGGCCTGTAATGATGTTCCGGCGAATCAATTTTTAAATCTTGAAGGTAAGCAATTTTCTAAGTCTACAGGACATTATGTTGATTCATTGGGAGCAATGGATGAATTCGGACAAAATGCTCTGAGATACTATTTACTTTCAATTTTACCAGAGTCGACTGACTCAAGTTTTAGCTGGGAGCAATTTCAAGCGAAAGTAAATAATGAACTGGCTAATAATATTGGAAATTTTCTAAATCGCTGTTTGAAATTTACCCAAAAGAATTGGCCAGAGGGGATGCCAGCCTCCTATTATCAAGGTTTCGTAGGGAGCGAAGAAGCAACTTCTATTTCTGAGGATATTCAAAAGATAAATGATTATTTAGACCAGAAACAATTTAAGAAGGGAATGGAACAAGTTATGTCTCTGGGACAGAAGGCCAATAATTATTTTTCGGATAGAGCACCATGGGCTTTAATTAAAGAAGATAAAGATAAAGCCGGTACCGTATTGGCCCATTCTGCACTCTATGCTCTTTGCTTAGGTGTGGCGCTAAGACCATTTCTACCAGAGTTGTCTTCAAGTATTCTAGGTCACTTTGAAAAGAGAGTGACTCCTGAAGCAGAGAGGTCAATCTATAAAGGTGAACTTGATATTCTTGATGAATTATTCAAGGATGGGCATAAGTTAGAAGAAAAAGTAGAGGCCCTCGTTCCTAAGATTACTGATGATCAGATTAAGGCGAGATTAGAAGAGTTATCGAATTTAGGCTAACGAAGGACTGAGTTCGTATCACCACCACGTTTCTTCTTTTGGACAACGTGGTTTTCTTTTATATAACCTATAAATTCAAAATATTCGGGATCAAAGTAGGGGGTATGGCCTTCATAACCATAGAGTACCTCCATATGTTGTATAAAATCCTTTTCAGCCGCGAGAGAGCTTTCATCTTGCTGGGAGAGAGGTAAACCTTCTTTTACACATTTTTTAAGGAAGTCATTTTCTCGTGGGTCGGTATTAAGTAGGCCCTTTGAATCAAGACAAAAAGCTTTTTGTAGCGATTTATAGATTCTCTCCGATTTATCTTCCCCATAAGAGTTTAAAGCAGAAAAGCTTCGTTTTGTTATCGGTGTCCCATTAGAGTGAATATGGCTAAAATCAGTTCCGTACTCTAGAAATGTTTTTTGAAGAACTCTCATTCTTTTTCTAAGTTCTAAATCTTTAATCCCTGTTACGACATAAGTTGCGGGGAGTTTGGAAGCCATTTTTGCCATGGCCTCCTCTGATCCCATAGATTCTGGCGGTATTTCTGGGAAGTAGAGAGACATACTCATATTGTTAAAATAGGGGGCTTCACTTATTTTGATACTCTTATCGTAAGTATTAATTAAGTCCATCGCTCTGTCTTCGTAACCTACCACATGCCAATATTTGAGCTTCTTAAAAAAATCTCTTTCTTCAAGAGGTGAAAAGTAGTTCTCAACGAGATAGGTAGAAATGATTTCATGAGAAGAAAGAACAAAGATACTAAAGCCTCTAAAGTAGGCAGAGTTTAGCGTTGCTTGCACAAGAGAATTGGCAAGAAACTCTCTTTGCTTCATGCCCTTAGGAGGAAAGTAGACAAGGGCACGTTCCGAATTTTCGGCAATAGCATAGGAGAGAATGGCCTTCGAATTTAGAGAAGGATCCCCATGATAGAATTTGGGTTTAAAAGCAAGGCCTGGGATCTCTTCTTCATTTTCTTCATCTTTTCCATAGGGGACTTCTGCATAGGTGAGCCTTTTCTTGAGTACGAAATATTTTATCTTTCCCTCACTTAAACGATACCATAATCTACTTTTATTAAAACATTGTCCTCCATTCTCCTTATAAATCGGTTTAAGTTCATCATTGATGAAAAAATGATTTTTACAAGATTCATCATAGGATGAATAGAGCACACCATTACCAGATCCTCTTGAGCGAAAATAGACTCCTTCATTCTTTGTTTTCTTATCGGTGCGAAAGGTTAACATTGTATGATTAGCACCTTGATCACCAATATGGATAGATAGTTTTGACTTTAGGACTAACTCATTTTCAACACTTCCATGATCATCGAGTGATACACTAAAGAAATTGCCGCCAATCGTTGGTGTACTGAGTTGATTAATCGTGTGCTTATTATCAATATAGAAACTCTTATTAAAAGTCCCACTGACACCAATATTGCCTTTTGGGTAGACCTTGATCGAGGAGAGATTAATGGAATTACGAGGGTGAGTGAATTTAGTAACCCAATTCTTATTTCCTTGGTCATTAAAGGTCAGCACTGCACCTCTATTTTTTCGAGTATAGTTTTTGAAATTTTTAACAAATCCCGTTTTTTTATAAATACTAAAATTAGATGAATAATTAAAGAACGCTACTAAGAGATTATCCTTATAGAGGCGTATACCTTCAAGAGTAGAAGGTTCAACGGACCTAGCCCAACGAGTTGAGAAAGTAGGGGAAAGGGATAAAACGAGATCTCTTACAATTTGTTTATCTGTCTTTAAGCGAAAAGTATAATTCTCATTTAAATAACTTACTTTTTCTGATTTTGTTTTAGCATGGAGAAATACTTCTCCTCCTGTCCCGAAAACCACTTTTGCGTTGAATTCATCTTCTTTTCCTTTAAGGTGAATATCTTTGAGAAGGTGTCCATCATAATTATCGATAAAAAGATAGAGAGCATCTTGCTTGATGGCCTCCCATTTTTTCCCTTTTGGCCCTTGAATTTTACCTTTGATGAGAAAGGTGAGGGCGATATTTCCTTGAGGAGATAGAGTCAGATCTGAAAATAATGCCTGTGTATCAGGAGCAGTAGAAGTTTGTAATAGATTAGACCATATTTTCTTTTGGTTAATATCAATTTTAAAGAGATGATAATATTTAACATCATTGATTATTTTAAGTTCGAGAACGAAGGCATTTCCATCACTATCTCGTTTCGCCGTAATAATGGCCTTCTTATCAAATTGATATTCTCTTATATTCGTTTCCTGATAGGCAAAGTTCTGAAGTTCCTTAGCTGTAATTTCATTACATATAAAGGCCAAGATAATGAGAGGGAGAATGAGTTTGATGACTTTCATTCATTCTATTCTATGGGACTCTTTAAAACTCACAAAGAAATTTAACTAAAACCTCGTGATAACAAGGCTTTAGTTCGTTTATTTTTCTATTTTAAGGCAAATTATTTATGTCATTATTCTTCTTCACTTAAGGATTGTGAAGTAGGTGGCTCTACTGAATCTTCAAGGGCTTCGAGCTGAGGAATGGTGATCTTCTGTCCCACTCTTAGATTCGGTGATAGCTCTTGATCTTTTTGATATCTTCTAAGTAACCAAAAGGGGAGTTCAAACTTCTTGAGTATCCCAGAAATGGTATTGCCTCTTTTAACCGTGTACTCTTCTGTTCCAGTGACTTTGAAACTGTTAAAGAAGTCTTCTTGTATAGATAGGTGATATTCATTTCTATTTTGTTTGAAGATAATCTCTTTTTCTTTAGATAGAGGAATTTTTAATTTTTGACCCTGGTGAATTGATTTCCCATACTTTAGACGATTGAGGTCTCTTATCTTTTGCGTACGCACAGATGCCCACTCTGCGATATGACCTAGGGTCTCATCTGTTTCAACTTTAATGAGATAGATACCTCTGGATAAAGACTTTAAGGAAAGGTCATGCCCTTCTAGGGAAGAGGTATCTTTGGGAACTTTGATTGGACGAGGTCCATAGCTCACTTTCTTTGGATTTAAAGTCTTCGTTTGAGAAGCTGTCGGTTTTTGAGCAATGATAATAGGCTCTTTCATCTCTTGCTTTTTCTTTGGAGGAAGCTTCTTTGTTTCAAGCTTGGCCACGACTTTCTTAACTTTAGTATCTTTTCCCGGAATTTTGAGCTTCATTCCCGCATATATGCGCGATGGATTTACGATTTGATTAAAGGCGATGAGGTCATTTAACTTCACATTATATGCTTTCGATATATCGTATAAATTTTCCCCTCTGGAAATAATATGAAGACGATCAAGTTGGAGATCTTTTCTCATATTTTTCAGCTTATCGACTTTTGACTGAAGAGCGATAAGTCTTTTCTTCTTTACGCTGGGAATGTGAAGTTTGAAGTTCTTAGGAAGAAAGAGAGGGGATCTTAAGGCTGATTTACGAATGGATGGATTATACTTTCCTATGGTTCGCTTGGAGAGTTTGAGTTCTTTAGCAATTTGTTCTACCGTATAGGGCTTTTTTAAATGGAGAACAGAATACCTAAAGGGAGTAGGCATTTTAAATTCTTTAAAATACTTTTCAGGGCTTCGAGATACAAGGACAGTCGCCATAAAGGTCGCATAGAAGTTCTTCGAAGCAAAGCCGAAGCGTCTTCCTCCATATTCATCAATAATTCTATGAATCTCTTTAGTACCAAGTTTGGATACCGCTCTTTGCATACTTCTGGCCCCATGATTATAAGCGGTTAAGGCTAAGGGCCACGACTTAAGAATCCGATAGTTATCTTTTAATAAATTAGCCGCTGCTTTTGTCGCTTTGATAACATCTCTTCTTTCATCAACAACATAATCAACCTTAAGTTTATACAATCGTGCAGTAGATCTCATAAATTGCCAAATTCCGGCAGCTCCTACCTTAGAGTAGGCATTGTAATTAAATGAGGATTCCACATGAGGAAGATAAACAAGTTCATCAGGAAGATTATATTTTTTAAAAATAGACTTGATATAATCGAGGTATTCATAAGAGCGTATGAGTCCTTTGTAATAACGATCACGTAGGCCGTATTGGAAACGGAGTTGGCGCGCCATTTGTCTTATTTCTGATATCTTCTTATGTGATATTTTCTTATATATGAGCTGCTCTTGAGAATTTAAATTTTGGCCGCCTTTTTTAGCAATAGAGCGAAGTACAGATCTCATATTTCGTCTTTCTTGCTTGAGATAGCGGATACGGGATCTTCTCGAAGAGGGAAGGCTTACTTTCTTATAAATGATAGCGAGATCTTCACTATCATGAAGAAAAGCTTCTTTCGTTGTTATTTCAGTATAAACTTTTTTCCAAAAACTTACTCTATCAACCAGGCTTCCTTTAATTGGAAAATCTTCTCTAAGTTCAGCATCTTTATAATACTCTTTCAATTGAGTTTGAGCACAGACTTGGCTTGATGAGAGTGCTAAGAAAAGTAGAGTTATAAAAAGTTTTAATTTCATCATGGGAGGGAATGCCTTGTCGATAGACGATATGAGTGACTGAATACAATAATTATTATACTTATGGGTTACTTCTTTTCAAATATCTTAAAAATAACTCAAAACTGTAAATGAGGACTGAATTGAATCGGATTTCTCAAATTATTCAACTTGCCCACTCAGCAGATGATTCGAACCGTGTCGTTTATGATCTCTTTTGTGATCATGGTAAAGTAGGAATGGAATTACTAAAGAAAGGACATAGAGTCTTTTTCAATGATCAAGTTCCCCATCTTGTTGAAGAGATTAGAAATAAAATAGAACAAAGATTTATTGAGGATAGAGGGATAGAGCACTCTCGCTCTTATCAATTTTTAATCGAAGATGCTCGTAAGCTCTCTTTTGAAGAAAACTCTCTAGTCATATGCTCAGGTGTAGGAGGACTCTTATTGAAAGAGTGCTTAAAGCTTTGGAAAGAGCGCCACCCTGAGAAACACTATAGGAGCCTTCAGTTCATTCTATGTCCCAGTTACTACGATTTAGAGTTAAGGCATTACTTAATGACTTTAGGCTATACCCAGGTTGAAGAGATTCTATGCAGAGATCGTTCCCGATTTTATGATATTCAAAAAGTCGAATTCAAAGGGCCAAAGGAGTCTATTGAGATGATTTCAAGACCAAAAAATGAGGCTTTTTTAGAGGAATTCTATAAAAATCGCTTAACAATGCTTGAGCGTAAGCGTGTGCTGAGTACTTGGGAGCAGAGCTTAGTTGATCAATTTAAGAGTCTATTATTAATGTAATTTCAATAAATTAAGTTAAGTCTAAAAGACGTCTATAATAATGCAGTATCCCTAAACATGTTTTTTTTAAAAAAAAGCTTTCCTCAGTAGGGGAATCGGTATAGGCTAAATCCATGATTAACCCTCAGTTGGAATAATCCCGCTGAGACACAAGGAATTATTATGCAGACAGGTACAGTAAAATTTTATGACGAATCTAAAGGCTTTGGCTTTATCACTCCAGACGAAGGTGGAAATGATATCTTCGTACACGCAACAGGACTTGCAGGTTCTCCAATTGCAGATGGTGACAAAGTAGAATATGAAATGGGTGAAGGACGTAAAGGTCCATGTGCTATCAATGTTCAGAAAAAATAATTAAAGCACTATATATAGAAAAAAGAAGGCCTGCTTAAGCAGGCCTTTTTTATTTGAGTGAAACTTCTATCTTCTTTAATCTTCCTTCACCGATACTCTTTGTTTGGAATTTATCATCCTCACTTATGAATTGGTGAACTGTTCTACGGTCTCTTGGATCAAGAGGCTTCATGATGATAGCTTCTTTTTTCTCAAGAACTTGAGTCTTGATTTCTTCAACCATTTTAATCACTTCTTTTTCTCTCTTAGCATTTTGCTCTTCGCGAGACTTTGAAGTTCTTGAGCGGTCTTTTTGTGGACCTCTAGAATTTTTTGCGTTTCTATTACGGTCGTTGTTTCTCTTTGATTTAACCGTTATATTCCAACGTAATTTAGGTGGAATGGTAATTTTGTTAGCAAGATAGAGGCGAAGAATTTGCTCAAGCCCGTCTAGCATCTGGCCACGGTTTCTCATGAGTAGGCCTTCATCAGGTCCATTGAAGCTAATTTCTACCGTATCTCCTTTTAATCCTACCTTGGCCATTACATTGATATGAGAAAGGGTAAGGATTTCAATAAGGAAAGGAAGAATTAACTTCTTATAGTGAGCATCAAGTGTATAGCGATAAGTATTTCTTCTGGCTCCAAAAAGGAAGAAGCGCTTACGTCCTTTTTTCAAGACTTCTCTTTTGAGAAGAGATTCATCGTTGATCATGAAATAACCAAGTGCCATACGGTCAGCATCATCAGTATTATCTGTGGTTATAACAAAGCTACGACGATCGCCTTTCTTATCTTCACTAGGTACAAAACGCTTCAGTGGAGTAGGGAAGGCTCTCTCTTTAGGGGCTTCAAATTCTTGCTTAGGTTTAGAGTCTCTTGATTTAGACTTTTGGTCGCGACCTTTTCCTTTTGAACGGTCTTGATTTGATTTTCTTTCTGTTGGGCGCATAGTTTTTCCATCGATATAAGGTTTCGGTGGAAGCTCCGCTGTAACATCTTCGTCTTTGATATCCATTTTTTCGATTTTTGTTTCTAAGAATTCATAAATATCATCGAGGTTTTCGCAATCTTCATGGGCACAAAAGCTAATTGCGCGACCTTGGGCTCCGGCGCGTCCAGTTCTTCCAATTCTGTGAACATAATTGGCGGCTTCTTGAGGTAGGTCATAATTAATAACAAGATTAACATCTTTGATATCAAGTCCACGAGCGGCGACATCAGTACAGACTAAGATCGTTACATCTTTGTTACGGAACTCTTCCATAAGACGAGTTCTTTTATTTTGCGGAAGCTTCCCTGATATAGGTTTCGCTTTAAAATCCATTAATCTGAGCCATTCGGCTACAAGGTGGGTTTGGAGTTGAGTATTACAGAAGACAATGGCGTAAACATCTTCATGTTGGCGTAGAGTATTTACGAGAAGAGGCATTTTCTCTTTCTGAGTCACCATCGCCAGCTTGTGATCAATATGATCAACCACAAGGGAGTCTTCATTGAGTTTTAATTCAAGAGGGTGTGACTTAAATTTGTAAGCCGTCTTTAAAACTTCCATATTAGAAGTGGCACTGACCATAATAAGTTGACGGTCATCACTTACTTTACTCAATATGAATTCAATATCTTTTTGGAAGCCCATATCGAATAAACGATCAGCTTCATCAAAAACAACACTCTTAACTTGATCGAGCTTAACAGCCTTTTGCTTAATAAGATCAACTAAACGACCAGGTGTTGCGACAAGAATACGAGTACCTTTACCAAGAATTTCCTTTTGCTTATCAATGGATTCTCCACCAATCAAACAAGCGGCATTAATTCCAAGTTCAGTACCAAGTTGATTAAATACTTTATGGGTTTGTTGGGCCAATTCACGAGTAGGACTAAGAACCACATACTGAACTAATTTTTCTTCAGCCGGAGTTCCATCCTCATCCCTTAGAATTTGCTCAATAATAGGAATAGCAAAAGAACCAGTCTTTCCACTTCCTGTCTCCGCTTGAGCAAAAATATCTTTTCCCTCAAGGATGGGTTTTATAGTGAGCTCTTGAATAGGCGAAGCCATAGCGAAGCCTATTGTGTCTAGAGAATTTAGTAGTGCGTCATTAAGATTAAAATCTTTAAAAGATGTAGTAGTTTCCATAAGCTCTTATATATACCTTTATAAATGTAAAAGGCATAGGGGTTTAGTCAATTTAATGACTAAGCTACTTTTTGCCCAGAGAGTCTAAAGCAACTTGGTACTATAATTAAACTGCACTACAACAGTGGGGATAAAAGTCTATAAGTCCTAAGAAGGATTAAGGATTTGAGTGAAAGTACGAAAATGTTGCGTTTCATTTGGATTAATCTCAATGCTAATAGGGTGCTGCTAGAAGAACATCCCCACTGTTGTGGGGCAGTTTCAGGGGGATATTGTGAGAAGAGAGTTTGTTTTATTGGTATGCGCAATAGTTGCGATCTACGTTGGTGGTTATTTCTTTCTCCCCGATATTTATCATGCAGCGCATACTACTATTGGGGTCATTGGAGGAATTCTGATTGGGATCGGACTCTATGATCTCTTGCAGACACGCCACGCCATTCTTAGGAACTTTCCTGTTTTGGGACATTTTCGCTATCTACTGGAGAGAATTAGACCGGAGATTCAACAATATTTCATTGAGGGAAATACGGATGGTAGGCCATTTAGTAGGGAAGAGCGCTCCTTAGTTTATCAAAGAGCTAAGGGAGAGCTGGATACAGTACCTTTTGGAACCCAGCAGGATGTTTATCAAGTGGGTTATCAATGGGTGAAGCATTCTATTGTGGCCAAGCATGTGGATATGGCGACAATGAGAGTCGTGATTGGGGGTGAGGATTGTAAGCAGCCTTATTCTGCTAGTATTTTAAATATTTCAGCGATGAGCTACGGGTCTTTGTCCGGACGTGCGATAGAATCTTTGAATGGGGGAGCAAAGGATGGAAATTTTGCTCACAATACAGGAGAGGGTTCGATAAGTCGCTATCACCTTAAGCATGGTGGTGATCTTATATGGCAAATAGGTACGGGGTATTTTGGGTGCCGTAATCCAGACGGGACGTTTAATCCTGAAATGTTTAAAACGAATGCCCACCGACCTGAAGTTAAAATGATTGAACTTAAAATATCTCAAGGGGCGAAACCAGGACATGGGGGGATCTTGCCTGCTGGGAAAATTACGAAAGAGATTGCCGAGATTCGCGGTGTTCCTATGGGTCAAGATGTTATCTCTCCCCCAAGTCATTCCGAATTTAATACACCTATCGGACTACTCGAATTTATTAAAAGATTGAGAGATCTCTCAGGGGGGAAACCTGTAGGTTTCAAACTCTGTATTGGAAAGAGAAGAGAATTTATATCCCTTTGTAAGGCCATGGTTCAAACAGGGATTTATCCCGATTATATTTCCGTGGATGGTGGAGAAGGGGGAACTGGTGCAGCTCCTCTTGAATTTTCCAATCATATTGGAAGTCCAGGATTGGAATCTTTAATTTTTGTCCATAACTGTTTAACTGGTTTTGGAATAAGAAAGAAAATGAAGGTGATGAGTTCGGGAAAAATTGCTTCTAGTTTTGATATGATGAAAAGGTTGGCCGTGGGAGCGGATGCTTGTTATGCCGCTCGATCGATGATGTTGGCCTTGGGCTGTATTCAGGCCTTGCGCTGTAATAGCAACCATTGTCCTGCTGGAGTCGCGACCAATAACCCTCATCTGGAAGCGGGACTCGTGGTCTCTCATAAGAGAGGGAGAGTCGCTAATTTTCATAGAGAAACCTTGAGGCATTTTGCGGAGATGCTTGGAGCTATGGGAGTGACTCATCCTGATCATTTGCGACCTTGGAATCTTATGGTGAGAACAGGGCCTAATGAAATTAAAAACTTTGCTCAAATTTTTGATTTTGTAGATGATGGAGACTTTCTTAAAGGGAAGCTTCCGGCAGATTATCTTTGGCCTTATGAGATGGCTTCAGCTGAAAGTTTTGAGAACTTAAAAAAGGTAAGTCCTGTTCCTTTTAGCTAGGTAGGTTTTTTTTCATTCTCATTGTGAGATCATTTACGACTTGTCTTTGAAAGTCTCGTTGTTGGAAGTCGATGAGTTTTTTATAGTCTGAAATAGAAATCTTTTCGTAGCTTATTTTAATTGTTTTAAATAATCGGAAAAAAGGCTCGCCAGGTTTTTGAACGTGGTGGAGCCCTCCCGAAGTGGCCAAAACCAATTGTCCTTGCTCTGTTTCTTTAAGAATGTCGGCAATTCCTGACTTTATAGTCATAGGTTTACCATGCTTGTCGAGACCATCTTCTCGCATCATTCTTCCTTCCGGAGCAATGACCACGAGAGAGTTTTCTCTTATCTTCTTTTTAAAATAATTCCAAGTTTCATCTCTTTTTCGACTAATGGGAATGGCCTGGGGAAAGAAGGATTTATATATTTTTCCAACAATAGGTCTTTTCATCGTTATATCAGCTGCAGGGACAACAACTCGCTTTAAGTTTTCTTTAAAGAATTGATTAGGAATGCTGGCAAAGAGCAGAGGTTCGAAAAGACTGGTATGATTGAGAAAGGCAAAGACATTGATATCATTGCTCCAAAAGGTATCTTCATCATCATTAATGTAGATGACTTCTACTTTGTAGAAGAGTTTCACAAAGGCTTTGATTGTGAGAGAGATAAATAGAGAAATGAAATAGCTCATAAAATCACCAAAATCTTTCTGTAAAAAGAAGACCTGTGGCCAGATCTACTTTTACAGGAAGAACCGTTCTAATATTGAGCTCTTTCATGTGTCCTAGCACTAGAGCTATATTGGTTGCTTCCGTTTCTTTGTAATGCCCGTTGAATTGTTGGTCATGAAAATGGACTCTTTTATCTAAAGCCTGCTCAAGCTGATAATAAGAGTAGGGTGTATTAGCGTAGAGATTGAGCTGTTCTCTAATCGAGTAGTAATGGACTCCTCCTACTCCAATGACTTCTTTGCCTTTTTCAATAGCTTCTTTAATGAGGGAGGGAACATTTTCTTTGGCATAATGGGCACTATGATAAAGTGCTTTTTGGCCTAAATATTGACCAAGAGGATTAGGACTTCCTCTCTTCTTTCCTTTCCATTTGAGAACTTCATTTTTTAAACTCACTGAAGCGAGTTTTCCTTTATAGAAGTGATAACCGCCTAGATGTGAAGAAGTCATTTGCATACTTCCACCTCCAATATCCCACACGACAATTTCGGAGGCCTTTTTCCCTGTTACAACTTGTGCCCCTTTAAATCCAAGTAGGGCTTCCTCTTCTTGAGAGATCAGATGAATTTCAATTCCTAAAGATTGAGAGAGGCGACCTACAAATTCTTCTCCATTCATGGCCTGGCGAAAGACCTCTGTTGCGACAGCTTTTATATATTTCTTTTCTAAAGGTATATTTTTGAAGTAGGTAATGAGCTCATTTGTGGCCTGTTGATAAATTTCTTCTTTAAGAACTCCATTGTTATAGGAAAGGTGCTCTTTAAATTTAAGAGGAAATTGTTTCTTTTCTAAGATTTGAACAATTTTATTTTCACAAAGATTGACCTTGGCCAGAGTGAATTTAGTTGATCCCGAGCCTATATCGAGTGCGCCTCTTTCTCTGATACATTTTAATTTAGGTGCGACTTCTTCGAGCTCAACACGGGATAAGTGATTAACACTAGAGCAAGAATTCGTTAGAAATAAACTGACATAAAGAAAGAGAAGAGGGAGAGAAGGGAATATAAAACGATGCACTGAAGTCCTTGGATTTAGATTAAAAAGTATTCAGAGTATTTTCGTATTTAATCTTTTTCTTTTCAAGGGCCGTCAATGCTTCATATTTGGCCATTTTTGGCAGAGAGTGAATGAGAGGGGCTGTAATTCTCTTAATCAGGGTTAACTCACCCCAGTTCAGAGTATTTAAGTAATAATGGAGAATTTCAATGCGTTTTTCTTCACTCAAATCTAATAAAGAGTATTCAGATGGGGTGTAGCAAAAGGTAAGAAAGGGATGAATATTTCTCTTTAGACAAAAATGGATAACCTCAGCAGCTTCTGTCCAATTATCTTTTTGGATAAGGAAGTTGAGATTCATATTCATGGAACCAAGTCCTGTCTCTATTCTTTCTTTATCGTAGTGAACAAGATCCTCAATTGTCTTTAAGACGACAGATAGGTTTCCTGGTTTTCTGATTTTTGCATAGACATCAGGATTGAGGCTATCGACAGAGAGGATAAGATTTTTGATTGAAATTTTATTCAGGTAGTCTTTTCTTTTTTGATTGAAACTCCAATGCGCATTGGTAGTAATGGACCAAAGACAATCAGGATTAAGTTCGGAGACTTCATCAATTAATCTGAAAGTATCTTGTTGAATGAGAGGCTCACCGGAGAGAAGATCAATTTCTTTGAGAAACGGAAAAAGCTCTGAACGAGCAGGTGACCAAAAATTATCCTCTTGATAATAACCATTGGGAAGTTGCCAGACATCGCACATTTGGCACTGTAGGTTGCATTGACCATTGAGATTGGCCGTCAGACGCAAAGGGCGATTCATTTCTACATGATAGTCTTCTTTACTAGGAGGAGAAAGTTTCGCGAGCTCGGGACACAGATTGCAACCTATATCTTTGATTTCTTGAGTACAAGTCTTTGGGTTTGAATCGAGAAATTCTTTTCTCCATTTTTTGACCGCTTCACCATTCCAAATTTCTTTCCACGTATGATCTCTTAGATTTCCTAAACGATGATCGGTTCCTTTGTGGCGACAGAATCCAACCGAGCCATCTGGCTCTAAGATGATATTCACAAAGGGCATGGCACAGAATGTATGGGGATTAAAACCTAGGGCTTCAATTTTTTTAATATTCTCTTGGAGCTCCTTTCGCCTTTTCTTTAAAAGAGGATGCTCCAAGATGAGATTTTTCATAGAAGGGAAAGAGCTACTTATTCTTTAGCTCAATTTTGAGAGAATTTATTTCTTCAGCTTGTTGGTCTACCTTAGCCGATAGCTCTTTGACAGCTTCGATAAGAAGAGGGGCTAAGGAAGCATAGTTTACATACTTCATTCCTTTATCGTCTTCTTTAACGGCCAGAGGAAGAATATTTTCTAATTGTTGGGCCATTACCCCAACAGTCTTCTCTTTTGGGAAATTGTGCTCAGGAAATTCGTCTGTTTTATAGTGATATTCATAAGCTTGAATATTTTTTAGCTCTTCAAGTCCACCCTTGAGAGGTTCAATATTTTCTTTAAAACGGATATCAGACCCTGCGAATACATCTAAGTAAACACTGTCATTGAGAACCTCATTTTCGATTTCTTCTAAATTAAAGTCTTTAATCCCTCCAAATTGGTAGGGCTTCTTTGCTTGAGAAGATTGAGGTTGAGGGTTTTTCTTATCTGAAGTGTCCGACATGGTATTATCTCCGCTATGTGAATACTCAAATATTATACCTTTAATTCTTTAAATGAAAAATAAAGAGTCAGAAATTGCCTTAAGTTATTAAAATTACGTAGTTATTTTACGGGTATAAAAGTTAAGTCTTTGAAAATTGACCAGTTTTTTGGCCTCCATAATGAAGGGCCTTATAAAGGGCTAGAGCTTTGGGAATATTCTCGCCGTCAAAGAGAACTTCATTTTCATGGAGGACAATGGCCCGATTGCAGACTTCACTGACAAGTTCTGCATTGTGGGAGATGAAAATGACAGCTCCCGAATTTTTAATCACATCATGCATACGGGATTGCATTTTAACTTGAAAGAATTCATCTGCTCCATCATAGACTTCGTCGAGAATTAAAAGTTCTGTAGGGTAGGCGGTTACAACCGAGAGAAAAAGACGGGCTTGCATACCTCTAGAGTAGGTATAGAAAGGGGCCTCTAAGAATTTTCCTAACTCTGAAAAGTCTAAGGCTTCTTCAATGCGAGAAGATAATTCTTTCTTTGAGAGATGAGGAAAAATAAGTTCTCCCAATAAGTAGGCATTCTCCCTTCCGGTCAAAGAGAAGTGAATAGCACTTGCCGTACTAAAGACGGCCTGAATAGAGCCTACTCTATTTATAGTCCCTTGCTGAGGTACGATCATACCAGCTATACAGCGACAAAGACTTGTTTTTCCTGAACCATTTTCTCCAATCAAGGCCAATTTATCTCCTTTTTTTAAATTCAAGGAGATATCTTTAAGTACAGGATGAACTTCTCTTTTTCCTAAAATTGATTGTACGGGATGATTAATTAGATTCACGAAAGCATCTCTGATGGTATGACCTTTTTGCAGGTCTAAATCAAAAGAGAGATGAAGATTTCTAATCTCTAGAATGTGATCACTAGATGTAGTAGTAGAGGTCATTCTTTCTCCTATTCCAGTAAAGACATGAGATAATAATGATGACTAGGGTTACAAGAAATGCTTTTAGACAGGCCATCCAAAATATCTGTGAATTAAATCCATATACTGCACTTCGAAAGGCTTCGATGAGATAGTAGAGAGGATTGAGGTTTATAATCCATTGGTACTGCTTGGGAACATATTCTACGGGATAAAAAATAGGAGTTATGAAGTACATAATATTTAGCCCAAAAGAGAGCACAAATTTAGTATCTCGGTAGAAGACATTCATGAGAGAGGCCAGCGAGGAGAGAGCAGCGATGGCCAAAAATAGAATGAGAATGGGAATGGGAAGCAAGTAAAACGCGGATGTATTATCCTCGGTAAGAAAGATTACAGGTAAGAGAATGAGAAAAAAGGCGATCAAGAAATTAATAAAGTTATCGAGTACCTGACTGAGAATAAGGAGAAGTGGATTGATTCGAAAACCTCTTAATAAATTATGGGCATTAAAGAGGTAGGGGATACTCATCTCCAGAGTATTCGTTATAAAAATCCAAGGGAGTAATCCCCCTAGGAGAAATAATGAGTAATCGGGAAGCTGAATTCTCAAAACTTTTCTAAACACTAGGCTTTGCACCGAATAGAGAATGATGGGATTTAAGATAACCCATATAAATCCTGCTACTGTCTTTCTATAGCGCGCCTTCATATTGGCAAATGTGAGTGAATAGAGTTGTCGCGTAAAAATATTCATTATAAACCTATGCTCTAATCTCGGCCCAAATAACTTTTAATTTGTGAAACCAGTTAAGTTTCTTTGCTGGGATGAAGGCAATTATTTGTTCCCATTTTATAGGATAATCTTGGGAGTGGGGAAATTTTAGGGATCTCGTGGTGTAGCTATCCTTTTGATGATTGATTCGTGTTACGAAGTGGCAATTGAGTCGATTGGCCTGATCAAAGAGAATAACATCAAAAACTTTGAGCTCTTCCTTTTGAGGAGGAGCGAGAGTAATTCTTTCGCCCACTTTTATAAGAGGCTCCATAGAATCTGAGACGACACTCAATGAGTGGGAACCGCTTTTCTCAAGTATTCGCCTTAGGGCCAAAAGATCGAAATCTTCTGCTTTATGCCGACTTTTCGTGGCTTTGCCCATAAAGGCTTCTCCTCGTGTTCATATATCTAAGTTTGACTATAGATATAGGATATCATGATATTATAAAGATATTAAAATTTAGGTGAATCGAAGAAAATATTTTACAAACATTTAAGCGTCGAAAGGTCGAGCATGAGCATTGTTATAATTCAAAAAGAGGGAGCGTCTGAATGGAAAAGTTGCCAAGGCATTACCAGTAATTTGGCAAAGGGCTACGAAATAATGCCTGATGAGAGCGTTTATTTTGAAAGGGTGAATCCCAGTATAACGGTATTCGAAGCTCATGCATTGGTCCTTAGGTTGATAAAAATAAAACCTACAGCTATCTCTTTTATCGATCACTATCCTCATCCGGCACCTATTATTAAAGCTCTTAGAAGCTATTATCAAAAAAATAGTTTAGAACTGCCTTTGCTTGTCTTTCATATTTTCGGAGACTATGTCCTGCAATGTTTACAGTGGAGGGAAATGGAAGAGGATTTGAAGGAGTTTAAGACTCAGTTCATTTGCGCTTCCCATAACCAAGCGGCTCTAATTGATTCCTTTCATCAAGAGGATGAATGTGATGTTATCCCTTTTCCTGTATCTGATCTTGATTATTTCTATAGTGAAGAGGTTAGAGAAAAGGCCAGAGAGAAGTACAACTTTAAAAAAGAATTTATCTTTCTCTATACCGGTAGATTAAGTTATCAAAAAAATATTACTACACTTCTAAGCAACTTTTCGACCTTCATTAAGAATTTCGATCAAAAGGCTAAGCTTGTTGTTGCTGGACCGATGGATGATTTAGCTATTCCTTATCTAGGAAAAGAAGCTTTACCAGGAACATTCTATTTTCATTGGGAAGAGGCGATCAAGGAATATGAACTGCAGGAGCATATCCTTTATTTAGGAGACTGTAATCAAGTCCAGCTATTTGAAGTTTATAATGCGGCAGATTGCTACATCTCCCTGAGTACCCATAATGACGAAGATTACGGAATGTCTCCCGCTGAAGCCCTTTGCACAGGTTTGCCCTGTATTCTTACCGCTTGGGGAGGTTTTTCTTCTTTTGGTCATTACTTACCAAGTTGGGTTGATTTAGTTGATGTTGAAAATAGGGGAGATAGAAACTTACCGCTGTCTCATAATACTTTTAAGGCCATGGCTTCTGTTTTTATAAAAAAGGAATCTAATAGTGAAATTTCATCTGATCGTACTTTGATGGCAACTACGGCTCATGAAATTTTAGGAATCCAGGCCGTATCATCTAAACTTAAAAATATTTTCAAAAATTGTAATCGAAAAAGATTTGGGGGGTATACTCCAAAATTTAGTAAACTTTGTGCTCAATTTGAGAATAATCCTCATTCCCCCTTTCGATCTGCCCAAGGTGGCTATTCACTCTTTTATCACGATATTTATAAGAATTACTCTAGAAGAGCGATTAATAAAGAATATAAATAAGATTAGAGAAAATATATCAAAAATATAAAGAAGAGAACTCATGACTAAAAAAATAGAAGCCTCCATCCCATGTTTCGGACATAACGCAAATGAAGAGACAGCGGGTTTCAATAAAAGAAACTCATGGAATCGAGAAGATACTCTTGATGAAAAGTACTTGGAATTCTTAGCGCCCCATTCGAGAAAATATTTTAGTCGTCTGAGACCCATTTTTTCTTTTGAAATTAAATCCCTAACGTCTTTGAATGCTTTTAGTCATGTGTTGCTAAGAGACGGGGTTCTCCATTTATTAAAATTTTTCCAACGTTTTCCCTCTCCCAAAGGATTAATAAGTAAAATTATAATTGATGAGGAATTTGAGCCTTTAGTGCCTGACTCTTGGAAAGAGAGAATCTTTTATTTTAAAATAAGAGGAAAGAAAGAAGGACCCTTGAAAGAAAATCTTTTTCTCTTTCTCACCTTTTCGAAATATCAACATACAGATGATTCAATCATTCAACTCAATGAGATCCTGAATTCAGTGAAAGGAAACGTCTTTGTAACGACCTCGTTGAATATTTTAAGAGGGGAAGATTATTTAGATTACGATCGCTCCCAAGCCTTTAGAATGTCTGACTCTCTCTTTAAAGGACGAGAAGTTGATTTTGTTGGCCTTCATAAACTTGGTGGCCTGATAAGTGAATATAGGGAAAGCTCATCCTTTCTCAATTTTAATCCCTATAAGTATTGGTTTAGTGATTCGTTTGTGAACCATTATTATCTCAATCAAGGAATTTCCAATATTGAATTACCAGATAAAAAGAATAACGAATCTATGAATATTGATTTGGGACCCTATCACTCTATGAGTATCCATAGGGGAGGAAAGCATATAAATGCAGAGCTTAAGAAACTTTTATTTGATGACTTTCAATTCCCCTCAGGGGAGTTCTTTAATGATCAAGGTAATGGAGACAGAAATATAGATGATTATTTTAAAGTCTTCTACACACAAAATAAATTTGAAAAGATGGCACAAGTCATAGCGCAAAAACTTTATGGGGAAAATAAAGAGAATGTACGCTAGGAAAAAGAAAATTCAACGACTTTCTATTTATATGGGAAAGGCACTTCCTAGCTTCGTCACGCATTTGATTTATTTAATGCCAATCTTTGTAGCACGCTTTTTGTTACTCATTCTTTTTATACGTGCAAAAGTTTGGGCAAGAAATAGTGTGTATTTTAAAGAAGAGGTATTTGGGCTATCCGATTTGGATATCACATTCTATTTCTCGAAAAAAGTTTCACCCTTTAGGAAGAAACAAATATTGATCGTCGTAAAGTCTTTGAGGTTAGTATTTCCTTTTGTTGGAGAAGTTCTCTTTTACGAGGAGGATGTTCTTAGTCATTTCATGGCCTATGGTTCCTCCTTGGAACTTGCTCGTGATCCTCTATTATTAGAGTCTTTTCGAGTGGATAAATTAAATCCGTTAAAGAAGGCATTTCTCCTTAACTGGATTCTAAATGATTACCATCGCATGAAAGAAAATCCTCTGCTGAGAAAGAATAAAGTTAGGCGTTTTCAACAGCTCGCATCTATGAAATCGATATCCTATATTGGAGCAGAAGATTTATTAAATGGTATTTTAAAGGAATTTAAAATAGATGATGAGACTCAGCAGATTGAATGGGAGAGCTTATTTTCAATATTGAATACGTTCTTGTTCAATAGGAAAGTTGAAAAGAAATCCGAAAATGATACTTTAAAATCAGAACCGATGATAACTCATCATTATTTGGCGCTATGTTATCCTCAAATTTGGATGGGAAGTGCAATTCATCTTGATCTCTTTGAGGAGACCCTTTCTACATTAAAGGCTTTTGTGGAAAATAAACCGGTTCTCTTAGATACTTTCTTTGAACAGGTTTCTTGGGAGATTTGGGGCCTTTATACTCATTTCTTTCAATTTGATTTAAGTAGTGAAGTTACGTTACATCTCGATCACCTTGAGCAAATGCTCAATATTTTCAAAGAAGATTCACGATCCTCTTTTCTAAAAAGGGGGATATATAAATTGAGACTTTTAGGAGAAGGGGAGCTTCTATGAAGTCGATGAAATATTTAGGGATTGGGAAGAATACTCATAATTCAAATGCAACCCTTCTTACGATTGATAGGGGAAATAAAGAGAATTATGAATGGACCATGGCCATACAGGAAAGATTTGATAGAAAGAAATACTCAGGACAATGGCCGCTTCAATCGCTTCTGAAATTAGATATTCCCAATCTTATTGGGGAAGGGCTCAGGATTAGTGAAAATAGAGATATGAACCCTCCTGAATTTATGGAAGATCTCTTAAATAAATATTCTCCCTTTTTTGAAATGTTAGACTTAAAAGGATTGGGACAGTGTTCCTCGTACTTCAATAAAAATCTACTTCAGATTTCCCATCACCCTGCTCATGCTTATGCCGCGATTGCGACCCTGCCTTTTGCAAAATCTTATATTTTGGTAATGGATGGAGGAGGAAATGATCTAGGATTCTATGAAAGAGATCCTTTTCATCGTGAACATAGTCATACCTATAAAGGGGTAGGAAACAAAATAGAGCACTTGAGCCTATACTTTTGGGATGGAGTGAAGCTTAAGTTATTGGAAAAGAAATTTCTTTCCTATAAGAGCTCTTCAATTGAAAATAAGAAGTTTTCAGAGGGAATGGGTTCTCTCTATGAGAAAGCCGCAGAGTTGATCTTTTCCGATCCTCTCTCTTCTGGAAAGGTGATGGGTTTAGCGGGTTATGGAAATAAATCCGCGTATTCGAAAAATAAAAAAATGAATTTACATGCCTGGCAGGAGCAATGGCCTTGGGATTCTTCGTTTTCCCATGTTCTCGCAAAAGAGTTAGGAGAAATTGATTCGATCAATAAGAAGAAATGTTGGGAAAATTCTTTAGAAAATCTAAAATGGAGAGATTTAGCAGCTTCCGTTCAATATGAATTTGAAAATTACCTCTTTTCTTTTATGGAGTCCGCCATTGAGAAATGGAGTCAATCCCTAGGGGAGCATCCTTTGGCCATGACTGGAGGTTGTGCTCTAAATTGTACCGCAAATTTTAAACTCTATAAGAAAGCGATATTTCCAGAGATATACGTTTCTCCTTTTCCTGGAGATGAGTCTATTTCTCTTGGAGCCGCATTTTCTCAAGCTTATAATGAAGAAAGCTTGGTGTGGCATCCTATGAGTTGGAGTGGACAAAGGTCCAATTATGGGATCGATCACAATGATCAAATAGATCATCACAATCTTTCTTCCTATCAATGCCAGGTATTTGAAGAAAATGAAGGAGGATACTCTGAACTTGTGAAGCAAACTGCAGAGCTTCTCAAAGATGGTGCAGTGGTCGCTTGGTTTCAGGGACAGAGTGAGTGCGGACCCAGAGCGTTGGGTCATAGAAGTCTTTTATGTCGAGCTGATTTGAAAGGGAAGAAGGACTATCTCAATTCTCATATAAAGTTTAGAGAAGATTTTCGACCCTACGGAGCCAGCGTCATTTGGGAAGAGGCCCATCATTATTTTGATATTCCTCAAGGCTTTCAAAATCCTTTTATGTCCTTCACAATACCTGTAAGAAAGGAATATCAACAACTCCTAAGTGATGTTACTCATGTTGACGGAACTTGCCGAATGCAAACAGTGATGAAAGGTCAAAATAAGCGATATTATGAGCTTTTGAAAGCATGTCAAAAGTCATTTGGAGAAAGTATTCTTCTCAATACCAGTTTAAATATAATGGGAGAACCTATTGTTGAAGACTACAAGGATGTTCTTCGATTTTTTGAAAATAGTGAAGTTCAATTTCTCGTTTTAGACAATGTGATGATAAGCAAATGAAAAAAATCGTTCTACTCTATTCACAAGCTAATTTTGTTTGGACCTCTATGGAAGAGATTATTCCCTATATCAAAAGGCTATGGGAGGACTATGGTCAACAAAGGGGTTGTGAGGTAAAGGTGATTACTGTTGATGAGGGAAGACCCTCACTATTTAGACAAGAGCTTTTTTCGTGTGATCTCATTATCGTTTCTTGTTTCAACGGAAAAATGGCTCAATGGTTGAGGATCATTAGAGACTCTTTGGGGATCAACGCTCCTTGGGGATTTTATCTACATAACCAAGCCACCTTGGGTCTTTGGCCATTATACGAACTCAAAATAGGTGAACTTCTAAGGCAAGATGATATCTTTATTGGAACCTGTGAGGGAGATAAACTAAGTTTAGATTTATGCTTTGAGAATATTCAGTTCTTTCTCCAGCCCTTTTCGTCACCTGATGTGGAAAAGATTGAGATTATTCCCAAAGAGAATATCTTAGATTTCGTTTTTATAGGTCGAATCAGTAGACAGAAGAATTTAGAGCAGCTTATTAAAGGATTTGATCTACTGATCAAAGAAGATAAAAGAGAGTTTCAGCTTCATTTCTATGGCAAAGAAGATTACTTAGACTATCCAAACTTAGGACTAAAAAGTGAAAAGAGTTATTTAGAAGAGCTAAAGTCACTCGTTTCAAAGTTAGGTAGAGATCAGAATATTCATTTTCATGGCTTTTGTCCTCGAGAAGAGATTGCAAAGAAGTGGAGAAATAAAGATTTTGTATTTTGTAGTCCTTCATTTCATAGTGATGAAAACTTTGGAATGGCCGCTTTTATGGCCTTGAGAATGGGAGCCCCACTTGTCCTCTCTGATTGGGGTGGGCATAAGAATTATAATGAGAAGCTTTCTTCTGGAGTTTTTACTTTTCCTATTTATCATAATGGAGAGTCTCTTGAATGTGATCCACAAGAGGTTGCAGAAAATTTAAAGCTTTCCCTCCAGGCAAAATATTCAGAGACGGATTTCTTTTCTTATTCTCAGATATTGTCCTGTATGCAGAATTTCTTTAAAGAGGGAAAAGGAAGTAGAGAGCAGTTAAAACTCACAGAATTTGGAAAAAAATTATTGGCCCAAAGAGAAGAATTAAAGAAAGATAATCCACAGAAAGCTTTTCACAGCTTGAGTGATCCTCTTCTCATGCAATTCTATCGCTGTTATGGGGCATTGGAGAAATAGGCATGTATTGGGTAGACGAAAAAGAAATCAAAGAAGTAAGTGAAGTTATTAAAACAAGAAATTACTTTCGCTATCAAGGCCCTGGGGTTGAAACTCGAACAAGCAAATGTGAGAAACAGTGGTGTGACTATTTAGAAACCGATTTTTCTCTCTTACTCACGAGTGGTACAAATGCTCTCGTTGTAGGTATGGCCGCTTTTGGTATAGGACCAGGGGATGAGGTTATTATTCCATCCTATACTTTTGTCGCCACAGCGAGTGCAGTAATGCAAGTTGGAGCGATACCTGTTATTGCTAATATTGATGAGTCTTTAACTTTAGATATAAGAGAAGTGGAAAAGGTCTTTTCTGATAGAACGAAGGCGATAATTGCTGTTCATATGGATGGTCTTGTTTCTGAATTGGATTCTTTGAGTGATTTTTGTAAAGAAAAGCAAATATACCTAATCGAAGATGCGGCTCAAGCCTGTGGTGGTGAATATAAAGGTCAAAAAGTCGGAACGATCGGAGACTTCGGTGCCTTTAGCTTTAATATGGATAAAGTCATCTCCTGTGGTGAGGGAGGATTACTCGTTATAAAAAAAGGTATGCATCAGGAAATAAAAAAGAGGGCCTTTATCACTCATGATACAGCTTCACAGTATGGCCAAACCATGAAAGAGGAGTTTAAGGATATAGCTCCCTTCTTCGGGATCTCCTCTCGCTTAAATGAAATTAATTCTGCCATGCTCTCTGAACAGCTCTTTAAACTACCTAAAATCTTAGAAAAGTTGAGAGAAAGAAAGAGTATGTGGGTTAAAGCTTTTGAGAGTGCTGGAGTTTCTTACTATAAAGGACATGATCAAAAAGGTGATACTTCTACCTGTATTCATTTAAAATGTTCTGATCCTATGGAAGCCGCTCTTTTAGCGAAAAAGCTTCTTAAAGAAAATATTAAGGCCTTACCCGCCCAATTCAAACCTGCACATGCGTGCTGGCAATGGATGGAGTCAATGAGCAAGAGAGACTACTTTGTGCCAGGGTTAAATCCTTATCGTCTCACTGATAAGGAGTATCGATATGATAAAGCCCAGTTTCTACCTACAGTTATGACTTTAGGTCAATGTTTGAAAATTATTATTGATCTCGATATTTCGCTAGATAAAGAACAAGAGAAAATAAGCAAGGTTATTCAGCTTAGTTCGCAATGAGCTCTCTAGACTCAAGGTCTTTGATAAATTTCGTGATATCTGAGAGTAACTGTTCGTCTTCAACATCATATTGAGTTTTAATTTGAGCAAAGATTTCTTTTAAGCTCATTCCTTTATTTAAGCCTTTCCAAACTTCAGTTGAAACACCTTCTATCTTGTAGAAAAGACTTGATTCATCCATTCTCATGATAACAACAGTACCATCGTCATTATTTCTGGCCACGAGGTCTTCTTTAAGGCTTATATTTTGATCTAATATGGACATGATTGATCCTCCAGCGCATGAGCCTATGGTATAATGGGTCATAGCTAAATTAAAATTCTAAAGCTAGTATATATTTACTTCTAGTTAGAGATCAAGCTTTGAGTGAGGAGAAGAGCATTAGCTACGATAAGGATCTAAAGAGAAAGCTCCTTGATTGGGAGGAGATACGTCAAACGAAAGACCCTTCAACAGATGAGGGGCGCAAGCATGTATCTAGACTTCTCAATGAGGTTTCGCCTTCATTTTGTATGGCAAAATGGACTCAGCTCACTTTAGACTTAGTTCATGGAACGAATCATAGTTGCCATCATCCTAAACGTCATATTATTGATATTGATGAGATAAGAAATAATCCTAGCGCTCTTCATAATACTTCATATAAGAAAGAAGTACGATCTGAGATGTTAGAAGGTAAAAGGCCTAGTGAGTGTCAGTATTGTTGGAATATCGAAGATACGCCAGGTGAACATTATTCAGATCGTGTGATAAAGTCATCAGATCCATGGTCTTTTCCTTACTTTGAAAAAGTTTTGGATTGTGGTTCAACAGGCAACTATAATCCTCACTATCTAGAGGTTATGTTTGATAAGGCCTGCAACTTTTCATGCAGTTACTGTATGGCCGATATTTCCAGTTCCATTCAAAAAGAAATGAATGACTATGGCCCATACCCCCTTTTTTTTCATCATCATAGAGAAAATGACAACCAATGGAAGCGGGATTTAAGTGCTTTTGATGAGAATCCATTTGTTGAAGCTTTTTGGAATTGGCTACCTGATATCTGGCAAGGTCTTCATACTTTACGTATTACTGGCGGAGAGCCTTTATTGAGCAAGCATACCTACCGACTGCTCGATTACATAAGTCTTCATCCTCAGAAGAATTTAACCTTTGCTATCAATTCTAACCTTGGAATAGATGATGAGCGTATTGGAAGATATTTAAAAAAGGTGAAAGAGATCAAGGAGAAGGGAGCTCTCTTTGCTAATGAAATTTATGTAAGTGTAGATACCTATGGAGAACAAGCAGAGTATATAAGGCAAGGTCTTAATTTTGGAAAGTTTCAAAAGAATCTGGAATTAATATTAGATATGAAAGCTTGTGACCGAATGATTTTAATGGTGACCTTTAATCTTCTCAGTGTTCCCCAATTTAAAGACTTACTTGAGTATGTAGTGAAGTTAAAAGAAAAGCATCCTGAACTAATTCTAGATTTAAGTTATTTAAGAGATCCTGAATATTTAAGAGCGAACCTTTTAAAGTATAGTAGTGATCGAGAGGTTTGGTTTGAAGAAATGAAAGGATGCCTCTTATTTATGAAAGAGAATTCGAACTCATTTTCTGAGCACGAAATGAATAAGTTAGACCGTATCTATCAGTGGATGAAAGCGACAGAAGAAGTTTCTTCTGAAAGCTCAATTATGACCAAGAAAATGATGGCGGACTTCTATGTATTTGTTAACGAATACGATAAACGTTATCGAAAGAATTTTATTGAGGTATTTCCTGAACTGAGAACTTTCTATATTGAATGCAAGAAAGAGAAGTTCCTCCAGTCATTTGATAAATCTTGAAAATATATTCCAGCGAAAATGGAGTGGGATTTTCTTATTGGCAACTCTTCCTAGGAAATAGAGCTTTTCGACTTCTAATATTTCTTTCTTTTTGATAAATCGCACTTTTATTGCATGATCTGAACACTCAAGACAAATCCCAAAATGGAGCTGGCCCTTATCCCAGATCGCGACCAAATCATTCTTTTTCGGGTCATTTGAAGAATTTACGATTTTTAGTTTTTCATGAAACTTTATGAGAGGGTACATATCGTCATGGACAACTTTACAAAAAACAGGCCCTCTCAGTGCGAGATATTTCTTTATGGTAGCGAACTCAAATTTGTCGATATAAACCATGATGAGGTTTTCTTCTGAATGGGCAAGGCTTTTACTCATATCAATACTATAGGGTCATTTTGTCCTTTTTTCTAGCCAAACTATGGATAAAGATAGATTAAGATGGATTAAAATTTAGAGCGATAGACACTCCATGATAGAATAATAGGAAGTTTTACCAAGAAATTTCGTACATGAGTAAGATAAAGAAACTTAAATTGACCTATACTCCAAAAGAGCTTCAAGAGCTTTTTGCTCGCCATGATTTACCTTCTCAGTTTTGCATCGTACCTTTTAGTAATCTTATTCTTAATCCCAGTGGAGACATTGGGGTTTGTCGTCAAAAAGGGACAGAGCATGTCGTTGGAAATATTCTAAAAGACTCTTTAGAAGATATTTGGAAGGGAGAGTATCTTCAAAAGTGGAGAGAAGAGTTTTTAACCGGAAATATCGAAATTTGTAAGAAAGAAGTGGCCACAGATGCTTGCCATCTTTCTGCTGATAATTATGTTTTCTTTCCAGAAATTGACTTAACTAAAGATCAAAAGAATCTCCCTATAAAATTGACGGCCAATTTCAATGGTAAATGTAATTTAAAATGTACCATGTGTGATGTCTGGATGATGGAAAACGGACTCTATGATCGTATCGGTTTTTGGGAACGATCTGAGAAAGAGTTTTTTCCCTTTATTAAAGAAATAGAATTACTGAGTGGAGAACCCTTTATCCAAAAAGATACTTATCGTTTAATAGAGCAAGTATCCCAAGTGAATCCTGAAACTCTTTGGTCAATAACGACTAATGGATTCTGGAAATGGAATCAGGCCATCAAAAAAGCCTTGGATAAAATTGTCGTTAAGAATATCATTTTTTCTATCGATAGCCTCGATGAAGATCTCTATGGAGAAATTCGAAGAGGAGGGAAACTCAAGCAAGTTCTTCAAACCTTGGACGATCTTCTCGATTATGAAAAGTTAAGGAAGAAAGAAGGAAAAAGCTCTCTAGGGTTAACTCTTCACTTCTTAGTGATGAAGAATAATTGGCATGAGCTTCCTGAAGTTGTTCGTTTTACAGAAGAGAAGGGAATTCGTTTAACGGTTAATAATTGTTATGATCCCAAGGAGCTTTCCCTTTGGGACTATTCCTCAGAAGAAGAATTAGACGTAGGCCTAAGTATTATTGATATGTGTTCAGGTCATGAATTGCAGAGAGTTACGAGAAGTCTTTTAGCGATTGGACACGATCTCAAGCCTCTTGACAGGGCGACTCTAATGTCTGAGTTATCAACTAAGTTGCGCACTTACCGAGAAAGATAATTTCTCGTCTTCCCTTGGCCGTTGAAATGAGAAAGGAGCTATCATAGGCGGGAATTATTTTGAAATGATGTTGATTGCCTAAGAGAGAAATATTCCAAAAATAGGCTCCCTTTTCCTGTAGAAGACTTGTTTGTATAGGATGAAGTTCTTCTTCTTCAAAGTAGTCTTTATTTCCTAACATCCAAACAACGGTTTCTACTTGATTTCTTTTAAAGTGAAATTGAAAGGCCAAACCATCTCTATAGGCACAATAGCTTTTATTATTATTTATAAAAGATGTAGGAGAGGAAATGATCTTGTTGTGTCCTATTTGAGGATTTGTCTTTCTAAGCTGAGTGAGTCTATGGTGAGTGATTAAAGCTAATGACTCTTTTTGAGAGGCGATTCTATCAAAGCTTAATGCCGTTTCTCTTATCAAAAAGAAATTCACGGCAAAGAATAAAAAGAGAATAAAGAGTAGGGGAGTGGAAATCTTACTTTTAAACATACTCTGATTATAACCTTGAAATCTAATTCCTTATAGCGATATGATGAAAGAGCTTGAGAATCCATTAGAGTAAATGGACACTTATGAATCTTGGCAGCTAGAGATAATGATCAATAATAAAAGTAAGAAAATTCGAAAACAGTCTATTATCCTTATATCTCTAGGTTCTTTGGGCCTCGTTATAAACCTAATCTTTTTTGTCAGACAAAGGGATAAGGCGCATGAAATCGTCTCTTCTATGAAAGAACAACAAGAGTCACTCCTTAAGCTGCATAGAGATGTTTCCTTATCCCGAAATAGGGATAGAGGATTTTCCCTATCGGAACTGGAAATCTTAAACCCCTTAGACTTTATTGAAGATAGTTTCTTTTGTAGTCAGAATCGAGAGGACAATCAAATCATCGTTTTCTTTCAAGGAAATTATGCTGTGGTTAAGGCCAAGGGGGCAAAGCCATTTCATATCAGTGACTTTAATTATTGGATCGTTGAAGAGGGGATTATTCAAACCGGAAGTAAAGTGATTATTTTAAGAAATAAGCTCGGCTCTCATGAAGCAAAGAGCGTCTATATTATAAAAGAAGTGACCTCTCAGGCTTCTCATAAAATGAAGATCGAGATGCCTGTTCTTTTTAATTATGGTGAAATTCTCATGCCTAAGAAGTATTGTAATGAACTTCAAAGGCATGCTTATAAAGTAGTTAAAAAGAGGTTAAAGAACCATAAAGAATAGTGCTTAGCCGTCCTACGGTCCCACCACGGTACAAATAGGCTGTCCATAGGCGATCCCTACCATAACGTGGCGATAAGGACACATGAACTTACCAAATTTCGTATAGCATCCACCACCGGTAACACAGGTTCTTTCTCTCGCTTGGAGACGATTGGCGTACATCCATCCAGCTCCTGTAGCAGCTCCTGTGATTCCATTGGTTGCGGTGAAGAACTTTTGAGCTCGTGAGAAGGAGTCTGCTACTACGGTTTCCCCTTTCACTCGACCATTTTCCGTTGTGATATTTCCACCAGCTACGATATTTCCATTTGCTGAAATATTGGTATCCGAGTGGATTTGTCCATCGGCATCGATACGTCCTGACAGATAAATATCTTCACAGACCTTTCTCCCATTGGCGAGTTCATCAGAACAGTTGACGGGATTACAGTAACATTGACCTCCACTATAAGTACAATAGGAGCGTCCAAGAGAATTTGTATTCGTTCCCCAGCGGAGATTCATTTTTGTACACATCGTACTAGCAATTTGCTCAATGGTATGGTGTTGAGCATAGTCTTCAATACTATTTAAGATATTTTGAATATCAGTGTCATTATACTCATCATTGTATTGACCAAAGACCATGGTTCGAACCCATGCCTTAGTGGGAACTTCAGAAGCCACGGAAGAATTGGGAAGTTGCATATCCGCTACATTGGTGGGTTGATTGAAGATTTTAATTGGTCGATAATTGGAACCAAAGGCTCCATCACCAATACTTACAACCGTATCTCCAGAACTATTGAGAAGATCAAATTGTCCATCATTGCGGATGATTGCCGTATTATCGCCACCGCCATTTCCATTATAGAAATCGATGCGACCATTTTGGCTAACTTTAAAAACGAGATTAGTACCTTCTAAGATTCTAAGGGGTTCACTTCCATTATTATTGAGCTCTATTTTTCCATTGGTGCTCACACTTTCATTAATTCGCACCTCGGAAGCATTTGCTCCATTTCCTATAAAAGTAACGAGTTCTGTGTTTGATGACTGATCCACTCTCATCAGATAATTTCCAGGATTCATTGTGGCAGGACCTATATTTACTTTCCCTTGAAAGAGGGCCTCTTGCACACTTCTGAACTGACGATTGACCTGAGCATCTCGACCAATAATCGCATCCTTTTCAACACCTAAGAATCCTGTTGAAGTTGGAGTGGCAATGGTGGGAATGAGATCATCTGTTGTATTTCCAGGAGTTGATTGCCCTGTTTCACCAATGGAGAGGTTTCCGTCAAATTGACTATGTCTTACAACACGTAGGTCTCCTTCTTCTGGTGGATCATCCGTAAGATTTCCACCGACTCGCATCCCTCCTTGTACAAGAGAGTTTCCGTTGATCCCATCCTCTGTTTTAGCAGTAATGGCCCAGAGACTTTGTGGAGTAGAGGGCTCTAAAGGGGAAGATCTAAATTTTACATTGGTACATTTTCCAGTTGCTGGGTCCAAGTAGCCATCAAAGAGAGAGCAATATGTATCGGACATAATCTCAGAGTAGGCGTAACAACTGACAATATTATTAGCGTTATTCACTCTAACATTTACTTTATAGTAGCGAGGGACTTTATAATTTCCGTAAGAGGATTTTCTTGCTTTCAAAGCTCTTTCATCATCATCAGCTAAGGCTTCATAAGAGGCGGGATTTCCTCTGCGAAAGTCGACGTGTATTACAATCGTTCCATAAAAATCTGTCGTTCCAGGAATTGGACTTCTACTGGCGGCATCATAATTTGCGGGATCGTTATAAGCGTTGTCGACACCAGGTCTTAAAAAACCGGCGTATTGAATATTTTTAATATAAACCGTGTTGGATCCTTGTCCATATACACCTGCAGTACCGTCATAGGTCTGGACAACACGATTCCAACGAGCACTTAAATTACCAACTTCAGGATTATTTCCTCGATAGATTGTTCCTGTTGGGAGGTTTTGCCACGCCCCTCCAGTGTTGGCCGGTGGGTTAGCCCCTCCTGTAATTCCCAAGGTTCTTTCACAACTCGTCGTATCGAGTAGTGCATCCATAATCTGGGAATCAAGGGTGATGAGGTTTACTTGCTGACTAAGTCTTTTTTCTGTCTTGGCCGAGTTTTGCATAAGCTGAGTTACACCAAGAGAGAGTACCCCCAGCATACCGGCAGCAACCATTATTTCTGCTAATGAGAATCCGTCACTATTTGAAAAATGGGGGTTCAAGAGGCGATCAAATTTGAAAAACTTCTTCCATCGTTGATTACAGCTCACGTTCTTTTCCTTAGTCATATAAATAAACCTACTCTTATATTAAAATAGGGTCGCTAAATAACGAAATGCGTTGTTTTTCCGGCATTAAGTGCCTAATAATTGGTCGACTAAAAGAATAGTTTATTGGCAATAGCCGTTAATTAATGGCAATTAATAGAGTGATGGCAAATATTATTACTTTAGCCTTGTTTGCAAGAGAAGCTCTCTCTTTTGTTTATAATTGCGATTTTTGGGAAAGAGTTTAATGAGCTCTTCATTGAGCTGATTGGCCATATGGATTTTATTGGATGAGTAATAGATTTGAAAGAGCTCTTCTAAACGATCTTTAACAATGAGTTTCTTAGCGTCAAGGGACGCTTCTAAAACCGTTGATGATTCTTGGGGCTTAATACCAAGAAGGAGTGACTCTTTAGCATAGTGAGCAGCTTGATCGTAATCTTTTAGAAAAATATAAATTTTAGCAATAGGAAGTAATTGTGTTTCCACTGGACTTAAAATTCTTCCTTTTAGGAGATGGGTGACTCTCTCTGCTGATCTTTGATTGGGGTCTCGAAAAAAGAGATCGATTAAAGCGTTGAAAGCCGCTAGGTTTTTGGGATCTTGAGCTAGAATTTCTAAGAAGTGTTCAGAAGCTTGAGAATAATTGCCTTGTTTTAAGTATAGATTGGCCACAGACATAAGCAAGGGCGTAGAGAGTTGATTAAGGGGGGTGGATGCCCTTAAAAAACTTTTTTGATCCTTCCATCTTTCCACTTGGACAAAGGATACGATGGCCAAAACGAAAATGAAAAGAGCTATCAGAGACTGAGATTTAAAAGAAGAAATCCTTTTTACAGCTGTTGCTAGGATAAGAGAAAAGGGAAGGAGACCTAAGTAGAGATAGCGATCAGCGACTGTACTTATATTATTGAAGTCATGATTGATAACTCCAATATTGGGAAGAAGAATGAAAAGAAGAGATAAAAGGAGAAACGAATATTCTCTTGTCTTTTTGATAAGTGCCATCCCCATTCCGATGAGTAATCCTAGAAGACCCATAAAAAAATGAGTTCTAAAAATACCTTCTTCTTTTAAATAATTAAGGGTGAGTGGATTGATTTGATAGTCAAAATTCAGCTGAAAGGGCAGAAGGAGGTTATCTATATATTGACCAAGGGAAGTTATGATTAAGTCGACGTAGACTTGAAAATCAATAATTCCAAAACCTTTCGTGACTACTTCTTTTTTATGGAGCAGAAATACACTCAAGAGAAAGGCAAGAAGAGTGAGGGTGAGAATGAACACTGATCTTTCTTTAAAAATAGGAAAGAGCGAAAGAGTGGATTTATCCTCTTCGCAGTTCGCACGAAAAAAAGCGATAAAGAAGGGAAAAATTAGGCAAATCGCAATCATTGGCGGATAGCTTATTACAACAAAGAATAGATTGAGATAGCTAAGGATGAGGAAGTTTAAATTTGAAGAGACTTCTTTACCTTTTTGGAATGGTTTAGATTCAAGTAAATAGAACTTTAAAAAGAACCACAGGCTACCAAGAGCAAATGTCGCCCCTAAGAGGATACGGAAAGATGAAATCCAAACCACAGATTCTACTTGTACAGGGTGAAGAAGAAAAATAAAGGCGGCGAGGTAAGGAGGCCAATGGGGATTTTCTTTTGAAAATTTCTCATCATATTTTCTTGGCCCATGCAGAAGGATATTTACGATCTTAAAAACGAGAAAAGTATTGAATGAATGGAAGATAAGATTAGTGATTCGAAAAGCTTCAGTCTGATTTTTACCAAAGCAGAAAATAATGAATTTCCATAAAATAAAAGGCAAAGGAGTAATACTTTCTTTGAGAAAAAAGAAGGGGGATTTATCCATTAGAGGACTTTCAAAAATATGGGTTAAATCATCAAATATAAAAGGAAGGTAGGATAAAGCCTGTGCGAAAATAAGAAGACTCAAACTAAAAAATAGAGTAAAGGGATGGTTCCAAATCTTTTCTGGGCTTATCCTGAGGTCTTTTTTCAATCGAGTCTTAAAGTTGAACATTAGGATTTATTACCTTCGCTCTTTCGCTTCTTCTTATTTTGTATATTTTGAATAGATTGATCAACGCTTCGAAAGACTCGTGATCCATCTAGATCAAGAAGGCGGCCATTGAGAATAAAGAAAGGAATTTTTTGATCGGGAATAAAAGAGAGTTCCTTCTTTGCTCTTAGGAGATCAAGAAAAATAGGATTTTGCTTATTCTTATTATCGGCACATTCAATGATTTGATTCTGTTCTTCTTGAGGAAAGTCAATTTCACTCATAACTTTCCTCGCAAACTCAATCGCTTTATCTACCGCCTTAGGATCTGCCGCCACAAGGTCTTTTCCATGATTGAGGGCCTGGGTGTGATAGCTCCAAAAATTCTTCTCTCCCTTTTCTTTTTTTACACAGAGAGCGAGAGCATTGAGTTTCTGATTGAGATCCCACGTTCCATTTGAAAAAGGAATAAAAGAAACTTTGAGTTCTTTCAATCCATATTTCTTTACTAAGAGTCCGATATCTTCTTTGATAAGTTTAGAATTAACATCGGTATAGCTTCCTACCCACACAAGATGAAAGGGAGCGTCTTGATTTCCATAAGACTGAGTTACTTTCGTTTGGGTCCAGCTCTCAGGGAACTGGGGAAAGGATGGAAGGGAGAGGTCCTCTTTAAGATAGATTTCATTAAGGTAAGTCTGGTAGAACTCATAGATCTTGTTGGATACAAGTTTAACTGTCATATCCGCTTTCACTTGGGCCGGATCATGATTCTTAGGAAATTGGTGTTTATTTTGTTCGTATATTTGATCAATTACTTTTACATCTACACCCATTTCTTTAAGGATATCGATCTTTGGTAGATTCTTTGGATCTACTTCTTTTCCTTTGTTATTTGTTTTAGCAAGATGATAATTAATGACATACTCTTTGAGGAGAGTGTTTATTTTTACATGGGCTACCATTTGCTCATTTCTAATTTTCTTTTGCAATTCTTGAGGTAGGTCTTTAAATTTTAATTTCGTATCATTGTATAGAATGATTTCCTTTTCGTTGAGTTCCGTTGCTGCCGAATCAACTTTTGCAATATCTTGTAAGAAGATATTTTCATTCTCATCATTACGATCTGAAGAGAACGTGAGATAGAGAAAATAGGCCATCGCCATGATGGCCAAGACGACAAAAGCTATAACGCTATTATTTTTCCATTTAGACATAGTGGGGCATCCTAATTTAATGACTCTCTTATTTTACACCTAGGGCTAAGACGAGTTAACTTTAGGAAAAAAGAACCACTTTTCAGCAGGTTAAGACAGATAAAGGGGAGTGGGCTTAAGAAAAGAGAAGCTTGTAATTTTGAAAAATCCTCTCTTTTAGGACTTTGCCGTCAAGCTGATCAAATTGAGAGAGGTAGTGTTCATAGACTTCTCCTATTTTCCGATCAGATTCGTCGGTTTCAAAGAAGAGCCGAGTCAGAGGGATTTGATCAAGAAATTGATGGAGTCTACTTTGGGGCTTTAAGAAGTTATTTCCCAATGAGAAATACAAATTCTCCACTTCTATCATTTGTTGAAATTCTGAAGCCGAACTATTGAAGTCATGAAGGATGAAATATTTTTCAGAGGTTGAAGGAGATGAAAGGGTCTTTTTAAGCAGAGGGAGTAGATCATTCCATGCTCTAACACAATGAATGAAACAGACTTTGAAGCGACTCTCAACAAAGAAGTTCAATTGCTCTAATAACCAAGATTTTTGAGTTTCAAGATCAGGACCTTGTAATCGATCAAGTCCACATTCACCAAAGGCAATAATTTCAGAAGATGTACTTCTAGCTCGTAAGAAGTCCTTTGCCTCCGACCAAGAGGAGTAATGATCTATATACCAAGGGTGAATGCCCAAGCTATAAAATTGATTTTTATTTAAATCCCTCTCATGGGGTAAGAGGGAGTGGATAGAGATGAGATCTTTATGGTTGGTCTGAGATTGATGGGTATGGATATCAATATAAGGAATCATTTATTTTGTATAAAGATGGATGAGTTTCATCGCCTCTGAAGCTGCTGCAAAACCGAAGCTGGCCGTGGCAAAACTTACTGTTCCCATACCTTCGGCACAGTCGAGTTTGGCCTGACTCTTGTCTTGGAGTTCATCTTTGTAGCATACCTCACCATCAGCACTTGGATACACGGCCCTTTCGGTACTATAGACACATGAAATATTCATTTTATCTGTTCTAGGAAAGTCGTAATCCTTTCTTAATTTCTTCTTGAGCCGCTTGAGAAGATTATCTTGAGTGGACTCGGAGAGATCTCCGGAGCGCACAAGAGTTGGGTCTTGTTTTCCTCCTGCACCACCTGTGGTGACGAGAGGAATTTGATGATCACGACAATAGGCTGCAAGAGCTGCTTTATTTTGTAGGCTATCGATTGCATCTACAATAATATGACAGTCGCTAGGAATGAGCTGTTCAAGATTATCTTTAGTCACAAAGTCTAAAATGGTATCAACCTCAAGAATTGGATTTATGGAGGCCAGTCGCTTTGCCATGACATCTACTTTCATTTGTCCCACAGTTTCCACTGTTGTATGTAGTTGGCGATTGGTATTGGTCATACAAATATCATCAAGATCGATAAGAGTTATTTTGCCAACACCGGATCGCGCGAGAGCTTCTGCTGTCCATGAGCCGACTCCACCTATTCCGATGACGGTGATATGAACGCCCGGGAGCAGCTTATAGAGCTTTTGACCGTAGAGACGGCCAACTCCTGCAAAGCGATTGTGGTAATCTGAAAGTTGAGTTTCATTGAGTTGAGGAATTTCTATTTTCATAAGAATTCTCTTACCTTATTTTCCTTAGAAATGACACCCTAAGCCTTAAATATTGGACAAAATTAGACTTTCTCCATTTTTTGTTGATACCATAGGGATAGACTATGTAAGAGCATAACGCAATGGATTGCGATCAACCCCATAACAAAGGACTGTCCTATCGAAACTTCGACTGCTGCCTTAACCGGCCAACAAGAATACTTCGGGCAAGATCAAGAACTCGAGTTTTTTGAAAAACGCACATTTTCCCCAAATGATATCGTTGTTTCTCCAAAATTTGGAATTGGAAAGATGATTGGTGTTGAGCATATGCCTGGATTAGAGAGAAGTTTCTTCACGATCGAAAGTATGCACCAAAAGATGAAGAATATGATTCCTACTGATTCAGATATTCTCATTCGTAAGGTTGCTACAAAAGGTTCTTTCAATCGCTCTCTAGATACGATTCAAAAGAAAGATGTAAAGAAAGAGTATGACAGTCGTAAAGACAGAATTGCTAACTATCAAGATAGAGTTCGATCTAATCAGGTAACTCTCGGAAATATCCTGGCCGTTATTAAAGAGATCCAACTTTTAAAAGATAAAGGTGCTGTTGAGCGCCAGCTTATGAACGAACTTCTCGAAACAGTTTCTAAGGAATACGCATTTGTTTTTGAATGTGAGGTCGATGAAGCTAAGAAGACGATTAAGAAGCGAATTCTCCAATAACAAAGAGATGGGGGAGCTTATTAGCTCCCTTTTTGCCAGCCCAGTCCGAGATTTAAGATTTTGTGAAGAAGATCGTGATAATCCCACTGATCTTGGTAATATGAACTTTCTGCAAATTCATCATCCATAGCAATATTGGGATTAGGATTGGCTTCGATCACATAGACATTTTCATTTTTGTCCATTCGAACATCAATACGAGCATATCCATTAAGATCTAAGGCCTTGTAGGTTTTCTTTGCGATCGTTTGGATTTTCTTTTCTAGCTCAGGACTAATTTTGGCCTTGCCACTATCGATTCCTTTACGTGATCTATATTTCTCATTCCACTTTGCACTTCTAGAATAGAATTCTTTTTCAGGATGATCTGCTTTCTTATAAAATACTTCCCAGACAGGAAGAAGCTCTAGCCGGTAATTACCGAGAACGCCCACATAGAATTCTCTGCCTTCTATAAATTCTTCAACAATGGCATCCACCCCAATTTTTTGATTTATATAATCGACTCTTTCATAAAGCTTCTCTTCAGAGTGGACCACTGATGCTTTACTTAGGGCCAATGAGGCATCTTCGTCGAGGCACTTCACGATAAGAGGAAATTGTAAGCTCTTGGATACTTTTCTTTTTTTATTCTTTGGAAAGACTGCAAACTTTGGTGTTTTGATTCTGTGATACATTAATATCTTTTTGGCCAAGGACTTATCTCTAGCTATCATAAGAGCACGAGGATTATTACCGGTATAGGGTACTCTGAGTAATTCTAGATAAGAGACCACGTGAGAATCAAAAACAGTTTCTCCATCGAATTCTTCGAGTAGATTGTAAACGATGTGGGGCTTGAACTCATCAATGGCCGCTCTAATCTTAAGTAGATCAGAATAGACTCCTAGGGCCCTAACTTTATGACCCATCTCTTGGAGATGAAAGAGGATATCATGTTCCGTTGTCCATGGAGTCTCTAAGCGGTCTTTGTCGGCGAGTTTTTTTAAATGAATATAGGGGTCTTTTGAAGATTCTTCCTTCTCTGATTCTTGTTCCTTAGTCGGTGGAACCAGCTCTGAGTGCATAAGAACGAGAATTCTTAATCTTTTCGCTATCACTATAAAGACCCTTTATAAAATTTAATCATTCCTAATTAAGAATATACTAAAGGGGGTATGACAGTCCAGCGCCTTACATGATGATATGTCCAGAGCGCTCTTCAAAGAAACGATCGGTATTGTCCATGATAAGGTGAATAAGAGCTTTTTTCTTGGCCTGAGAAGTTTGAGTGTCAGAGCTAATCAGACGAAGCTCTTCTTCGCGGCAGGATCTTTGAATTTCAACAACTATCTTTTTAACTTTAAAAAGTTGTAAGTCTGTTTCTTTGGCCACTTCTTCGACAATCTCTTTCTTATGAGAGTGGATAAATTTCCATGCGGGCACTTTTCCATGTGAAGAAAATATTCTTTTAAGGTCACGTTTAAACATAGGTGACTTATTCATTCCAAAACGAATTCTTTTCTTTCTATAGTATTCTCTGAGAGTTTGCTTATTTTTTTCAATTGAATCGACTTCAGTCCATTTCAAGTGGGGAGGCTTCTTTCCTTTTAGAGAATCCATCATAGAATCAAGAAGTAAGAGCTTCTCTAAAGCAGGCCAATTTTTGTATTTGGTTCTCCAACCAGAGCGTGGAGTGAGCCATGTTGCGAATGTTTCCGCCCAATCTTCATCGGGATGAGATTGAGCATAGTGACCGGCAAGATGACGTACAAATTCTTTAGACCTAGGGTTAGGGAGATAGGCCTCGGGATAGGGCTCAGTAGTCAATCCAAAAAGTTCTTGGCGTTTCTTATTCTTTCTCAAATGATAGGCATTATCCATGGCATGGCCAGTTTCATGCCTCATCAATTGCATACACCATTTCGGGGTAGCTCCTTCTGCTTCTCCAATCATTTCAATCTCTAATTCAATTAAGCGAGGATGGAGAATAAAAAAGGGAAGAGCAAATCCAGCGCTTCCATCTGGAGAGAACCAGTCATCCGAAATCCAAATATGAGGTTTAAATTTTATGCCTTTATTTTTGAGTTCTCGATAAAGCTTTTGAATATTCTTTTTTACCCAATGACGATCAAGGCTTAAGGGGAGCTCACACAGTGGAGTATCCAGTAATCTATCTTTTCTAATATAGTGAAGAGAGTGATGAGTTAAATGGGGGCGTGATTTGAGCATTCTGGCCATAATCTAATTTACCAAGGGATCTCATTTTTTCCCAAGGATTTATGGAAAAATTAGTAAACTGTATAAACTATAATCAGTTTTTTTTTCTTTTTATTCGACGTATCCTGAAAAGGCCTTCTATAATGGTTTTATGAAAAGAAACCTTCTTTATTTGATCAGTGTTGTCCTGATAATATCTTCTTCTATTTTTGCTTCAGAGACCTCTGAAAAGAAGAATCAATTAAAGAAAAAAGCCCTGGCGTTAACGACTTCTGGAGGAGTGAGTTTAGGCTCTTATCAAGGCGGTTTACTTTACTTTTCTAATCAGATTATAAAATTGGCCCAGTCTCATGAATTGAAACTCGTTACGGGAGCAAGTGCTGGAGGTATTAACTCTCTCCTCTCTATCATCGATCAATGCTCTTTAGAAAATAGTGGCCCCCAAGATAATATCTTTTGGAAGAGCTGGATTCCCTTAAATATTGATACTCTCTATGATCCCAAAAAAGTAGGAAAGTATAATCTCTTCTCTAGAGATCAAGTTGAATTGATTCTTGATCTTATGGAGGAACATTGGCGTAGAGGTTTTAAGAAAGATTGTGATGTGGTGCTAAGTGTATCTGTAACGAGGGCCAATAAATATGACCTTCCCATTGTTGAAAGATTAAGTGTACCAAGATTGGCCGAAACCTTTATGGTTAGGATTGAGGGGAGAGGAGAGGGCAGAGCTCCAAAGCTTTCCAATTATCTCTTTCCCGATGAGAAAAGGATTCGTCTTCTCCTACCTTTTCGACATGGACACTCTTCTGAAACAAAAGATAATTTTGGAATTATAAGAAAACTCCTTTCAGCAACAGCTGCTTTTCCGCTTGCATTTTCTCCGGTTCCTATTTCCTACTGTATTAAAAAGCCTTTAGAAAAAGGAGGACATTGCACCAAGGAAAACTCCCGCACAGATAAATTCTTGGATGGAGGGGTATTTGATAATGGTCCTATTCGTACAGCTTTTAATTTAGCTGCGAATGGGCTTGAATATACCAAAAATGATTGGAATTGGAGAAAGAAGAAGAAAGAAAGAGAAGGTCTTCCTGATGATATTCAATTTGCCTTTATTGATACGAATCTGAAAGAGTATCCCACCTTGAAAGATGAGTATTCCACCCAAGTAGAGGGGATTTTTCAGTTCTTCTATCGCTTTTTAAATCAATTTATCTCTTCTGCTCGTTCTAAAGAACTTGCCTCGTTGATAGAAGAGTATCCCCGCTATAGTTCGATTTTAGCGACGACAAAGAATTATCTTCCTCTGGCCAGTGAACCGCTATTGGCCTTCCTAGGCTTTTTTGAAGAATCGTTTAGGCGTTTTGACTTCTATGTAGGGATGTTCGATGCCTATCAACATATGATTCCATTTGATAGCCGAGGGATTGTTAAAGAATTTATGGCCTCTCATAAGAGAAAAGCTCAATGGGCCCCTCTTCTTTGTATCATTTCTAAATTTGAAGAAACTCAAAAAGGTATCGGTCATTGTGAAGATGTTGATGATCCCAATTTCCTCACATTGCTCCAGGCAAGCTTTGATCGCTTGGCCTACTATTGTAGTCTTTCCAGTGATATGAAAAATGAGGGCGATTTTAGAAGCTGTAAGGTGATAGAAAAAACACAGAGAACTGTGTTGAGTGATATTGAATATAAGAATGATTTTCAATATTTTATGGAAATCTTAGAAAAGAGAAACTTTCAATTCCACGATTTAGACGAAGCGAAAGAGAACCCCATGTTCGCAACAATTCAAATTCAAAAAAAGCTATCTGATATGAATAGTAAATTGGCCGAAAAACAACCATCAGGTCAAGGATTCGCCTTAGATACTATTTTTAAGCCTGCCCTTAACTATATAAAGTATACACCATCTCCCGCTACTGCCTATATCTCTGTAGGATCTGGTTTAGAAGTTGGTTTCAGTCGGGCCTTGAAAGCTGGACCAGGACTAGGATCTCGTATCCGTTTACATGGCTCATTTCTCTACCAAGGAGCAGATACACTTCTTGGCGAAGCAAGACCTATATCGGCCTTTACCCCCATGCTTGGGCTTGAATATGAATCTCTTTATTTGAGTGATGAATTCACCCAATACCAATTTGGTTTTAAAGGGGGGCATCTCTTTAGTACGGGAGATGATCTTGGAAGTGATGCCTGTGATCCCGATCAGAGTCAGTCTCTTTCCTACGGATGCTCTCAATGGGTAATTGGACCGACTCTATCTATGACGATTCTAGAGCGTCTTAAATTTCATCTCTTTGGACAGATCTATCCTTGGAAACGAGCAGGCTCGAATCGTTTTCAACTTATGTTCTTCTTTGGTTATCAGTTTCTAGAATTTTTTTAAAATTGAATTGAAAAAAAAGAAATGCATGCTTTGAAAATCATTACAAAGTATTTTCAAAGCATGCTGTATGAAGAAACTAGATGGTATGACAAGAAATATACGGTTTTACATATCTAAAAATATCCATTTGGTTTGTTTGTACATACATATATGCAAACAGATTTGGATATATCAGTTGATTTTTTATAAATGCTTGATAAAGCAAGCCACTTCTTGTTACACCATCTGCTCTACCTGAACAAATGATTGGTCTATTTAAGTGGTTATAAACCTGTACTGTGCCTAGAGTAGGAGTAACTTGTACATTTGCGTTTGCTGTAAAAGTGTAAGCATAAGTTGATAGGGTACTCACTACCATAAGAAAAGTAATAAAGATTTTTTTCATTTGATAACTCCTTTAATTAGATTTTTTAAATGTGATGGGAACCTATTAAAAGAAGTACGATAAAACAATAAATAATTTTATTTTTAAATTGTACTTGTTGTTTATTAAAAATATTGGTATTCCATGTGGAATTATTGTCGTGAGGTCATATGAAAAAAATGTTTTTATTTTTTATAACAGTTATTTCAATCGTATCAATTAATGCAGACTTTGTTGGTCTTAAAGAAAGCTACTGTCAGATAATTGAAGAAAACTTTGAAGATGTTCAATACGGTTTGGGTGATAGCTTAAGATATGTTTATTTTGGAGAAAACAACTTTTTAGCATGTAGTTTCGATACTTTTAAAACGTTGAAAGCAACGTTGTCTGAGCAGAGAGCGAAAGAACTGTCACTTATTACAGGCAATTCTGAATTACTAAAATTCTATGGAATGAAGGAATTTGATCTGTATAACTTCTTTGAACATATTTACTCTAGAGAGGAAGAAGGCTTACAAACTCTGAGGACATTTACAGATGAAGGCGTAGAAATAATATTTTATCTTTATCAAAATAGGGTATTTGTAATAAGTGCTGACTGGACTTCTTTATTTAGTGACTAAAATAAAAAAAGAGGACAAGAATTAAACTTCTTGCCCTCTGCAAGATAATTAAATTACTTTTTGGCTACCATAGTAAGAATCGTTGCGAGAGCAGAGAGCTCGTGCGTTTCATCGTAGACTTCTACATTCCACTTCACAATTCCTCTTGGTACTTCATCTTCGCGATCTTCTTGGACGATTTTTTCCTTACATGTAAGCTTCACATAAATGGTAGAGCCTACATACATGGGCTTCGTAAAGCGAAGCTCATCAAGACCATAATTGGCCAAAACTGGACCTTTGGCCGGATGAACAAAGAGACCTGCGGCAGCAGATATAATGAAATATCCATGGGCCACGCGTTTTTCAAATAGTGTATTTTCAAAACTTGTATCATCGGTGTGAGCATAGAAGTGATCCCAAGATACATTGGCAAAGTTGACCACATCTGCTTCTGTTATCGTTCTTCTATGGGTTGTTAAAGTTTGACCAATGAAGAGATCTTCAAAGTGGTAGCGGAAAGGATGGTGTTCACTTTCTACTTTCTTAGCGCCTGGCTGATAAATATGAGTGATATCCGTAATCACACTAGGATGACCTTGGACCGCTGTTCTTTGCATATAGTGAAAGACACCTCTTACTCCACCCATTTCTTCTCCACCACCAGCACGTCCTGGACCGCCGTGGACAAGTTGAGGTAGAGGGGAGCCGTGCCCTGTGGCCTCTTTTGCACATTCTCTATCTAGAAAATAAAGTCTTCCGTGATGAGAGGCGATCTCTGAAGTGACTTTTGAAATAAATTTTGAATCGTAACTAACAATGGATCCTACTAGTGAACCTTCTCCCATATTGGCCAAGCGTGCAGCTTCTTCAACTGTTTTATAGGGAAGAAGTGTAGATACAGGTCCGAAGGCTTCCACACTGTGTACATCCGGAGTATTCATAGGATCTTTAGCAAGAAGGAGGGTTGGTGAAATGAAGGCGCCCTTTTCTAAGCTAGCCGCTCCTGCAAGTTTGAGGTCAGTATTATGATAGAGAAGCTCTGTTGATGCTTTAAGTTCCTCGATTTTACCTTGGACTTCTTCAAGTTGTTCGCGAGACGCCAGAGCCCCCATTCTTACCTCTTTCTCACGAGGATCACCAATAACGACTTTTTCAAGTCGTGCGGTCAAGGCCTTAGATACATCTTCGATCAAATTTTCGGGAATGATGGCACGACGGATGGCCGTACACTTTTGACCAGCTTTGACAGTCATCTCTTTAGAGACTTCTTTGATAAAGAGGTCAAACTCTTCAGTACCGGGAACAGCATCTTCTCCTAGAATCGAACAATTTAAGCTATCAGCTTCCATATTAAAGGGAATGGAATACTCTAAGATATTCTTATGGGACTTGAGCATTCGCCCTGTTGAGGCCGATCCGGTAAAGGTGATAACATCTTGGGAGTTGGTGAAATCAAGAATTTCTCTCGCACTTCCACAAACAAGCTGAAGAGAACCTTCAGGGAGAATTCCTGAAGCGATAATTTCTTTCACAACGGCTTCTGTTAAGTAAGAGGTGATAGTTGCAGGCTTAACCACTGAGGGAACACCGGCAACAAGATTGACCGCTATTTTTTCTAACATCCCCCATACGGGAAAATTATAGGCATTGATATGAACGGCCACTCCTTTTTTAGGAGTATAAATATGATGTCCGATAAAGCTGCCCTCTTTTGAGAGAATCTCTGCTTTTCCATCGGTATAAATATAATCATCAGGCATTTCTCTTCTTGCTTTAGAACTCATGGCAAAGAGATTTCCAATTCCACCTTCGATATCAATCCAAGAGTCTACTTTTGTGGCCCCCGTTTGAAAGCTGATGGCATAGAATTGGTCTTTTTTGGAGAGGAGATGAAAGGCCAAGGCCTTAAGGGCACGACCTCTTTCATGAAAGGTCATCTTTCTTAAATTTGTGCCTCCAACTGTGCGCGCATAATTGAGAATTTCTTCAAAATTAAGTCCTTCAGTAGATGCACTGGCGATGAATTCTCCATTTACTGAATTAAAGAGTTCCTTTTGAACATTCTTTCCCTCATTCCATTCACCTAGACAGTAATTCATCAATTTCATAGATAACACCTTTGCTAAATTTTTGAACGGCAATCATAGAACAGAAGCTGTGTACCTTCAAATTTTTAAAGGGGGCTGTTTTTGAGCTCTTTTAAAGTTTCTGAAGGAGGGTGAAGAAGAAGGGGCCATGACCATGCTCGTCAGGGGTAATCCAAGTCCCATATTCTGATGAAGTTCCAATTGGATAGGGGTTGGCGAGAATTTTGACCTGTGCGCCATATTTTTTGATCAACTTGGCCACAACCTGGTCGTTCTCTAGAGGAGAAATGGAGCAGGTAGAATAGACCATCTTTCCTCCTGTTCTGAGAACTTCCCATGAAGAGGCGAGCATAGACCACTGGAGGGTGGCCAAACGCTTAGTTCGCCCCACTTTCCACTGTTCGAGATGCTTCGGGGACTCAAGAACGTGCTTTTCAGAAGAACAGGGAGCGTCGAGTAGAATTTTATCGTAGGCCTCTTTTTCATGAAGGCACCAACTACTTGCATCATGTCCCGTAACCCGAATGATTTTTTCAAAGATTTCTTCAGGTAGAAATTGTTTTAAATTTTGTTTTAATCTCCCTCTACGATTGGGAGATTTGTCATTGGCCGTGAGAGAACCTTCTCCTTGTAAAGCATAGGCTAGAATTAAGGATTTTCCACCAGGTGCGGCACAGAGATCAAGAACATCTTCTCCTGGTTGAATATCGAGGGCCATGGGAGCTAGGGCAGAGGCTCCATCTAGAAAGTAGGCCTGGGCTTCACCAGGGTCCTGAGCTCTCTTTGAAAGCTCATAAAGATGGGGCAGTCCAAAGAAGGGAGTCAGACCCTCGGTCTGAAAGTTCTTATAGGGATTTTTTAAGAGGACATAGGATTTTTCTAGCAACAGAGATTCTCTTAAGGATTCCCAACGTTCGCCGAAGACTTCTTCATAAAAAGAATGAAAGAGTTCTGCGCCCGTTTGTTTTACTTTCTTTGATTTCTTACCCATCTTCTCTACGGTTTATAGTATTCATTTGATAACGCTTCATGAATTCTCTCAATACAGCTTGTTCGAGGTTACCCTTTTTAGAAGCAGGGGAGGGAATTCTAATGATCATTTCTACTTCTGTTGCATTGGGAAAGCGAAAAGTAATTCTTGGCTCTGCACGAGGTACTTCAATTTCCTCTTTGACTCGAATTTGATCCATATTTCTTTGAGCTTTTTCAACGAATTCCCCACAGATAAGATCGGCTGCTTCTTTCATACATTTTTCTGCAAACTGAAGATCTTCATCTCGCTTGAACGCCATTTTAAAAACATGGAGTACATATTTATGCATAAAAGATTCGTTAATCACTTCTTTAGTAAGAAAGAGCGCATTGGGGATATTGATGGATCGGCCTGTAAATTGATGAGTGAAATTTTGAGGACCAATTTCCATAAGTTTTGTAACAAATAGGTTGGTATCGATGACATCACCTCTAATCCCGTCAATTTCAATTCGATCTCCAATTTTAAAAAGTCCATTGAGTGAGCGTAGAAGCCCTCCATGAATACAGAGAATGATTTCCTTTCCCGAAATAATGAGAGCGGCTGAAACGGCAACAACTGAAACGGCAAAGGTCTGGATCTCTGTCGACCAGATACTAATAAAGCCAAAGAGAAGAATCATCGATGACCAGTTTCTTATGGTGACATACCATTTTCTCTTTTCCTCCATTCTCCAATTGGACTTACGAATACTTCGATTAAAGATATTTCGTGTACTCCAGACAAGAAAGATGAGAATAAGGGTGCTTAAAATATGGAGGAGTTGCTCTTGTCCTAGAGTGGAGAGTTCAACACCGAGAAAGTCTAGTAGTTTATCGAGATGCTTCATACTGTTTCTTTTCTTTTCATTACTGTTTTATGGAAATTTAAATAATATAAAAAGAGCATTCCCATGCCTAAGGCATTGAAGATATGCCAAAGCGCATGGAATTGGAAGATATGATTTTGCGGATTACAGGCGACTCTATTAATGTCGAGAATCTGAGAAGTCACGGCCAGAGCAAAAGGAATAAGAGTATAGAAAAATAATTTAAATTTGGGACGATAAATTTTTACAAGTTTAATTTTTGTGGCCAGTACGATGAGTGCTACAGTGATAACCGAGAATTGAACGGGAAGTTGTAAAGCTCTCAAAGCGAAGAAAATAAGAGTGAAGGGAATAAAAGACAGAAGGTAGTTTCGAATAAGAGATTGAGACTTAAGTTTTCCAAGTTGTTCGAGATGATAGAACATAAGAAGTCCACCAAAGGCATACATTCCGAGAAAGTCGAAGAACTGAGTAAGAAAGTTATTAGATAGATGATAGAAGAAGGAGGTTAGTCCTACCGAAATCATATTGAGTCCATAGACTTTTAATGCAGGAGAAAGGCTATTGGAGTCTTGATTCTGAGTTAATCTTTTGAAATTTAAGATAATTAATAATCCCACAATCACGAAGGCCATATTGGACCATGTATTAGCGGGCTCACTTATAAAAGCACAGAGAGTCTCTTCACAATATTTAATATCGGGAGCCCCATAAGTTTCGGCCATTTCGTGCCAAAAGCACCCAGGAGGGTGTGGGTTGAGTAATTTCACTTATTCCTCTTAAAGATAAGAATATGGTTGTTTGCAGGCATATCTATTTTTTCAACTTTTTCAATATACTTTTTACCAAGAAGCTCTTGAATACTTTCAAAGTCTCGAATTCCCATTTCTGGATTTTCATTTTTTAAGTTGTTATCAAAGGAGGCATTACTTGCACTCGTAAATTCTCCCTCAAATTTAAAGGGTCCATAAATAAAGAGAAGACCATCTTTCTTTAATAGATTCCTCATCTCTTTTAAGAGACACTGAGCTTCCGACCAAGACATAATATGAAGAGTATTTGCTGTGAAAATATAATCGTATTCTTGAAGGGGAAGATTATGTCGAACCTCTTGCTCTTTGACTTGAAAGCGGTAGGGACCATCAAGATTTTCGGGTTTTCCCAAATGATCGATGCGACTTTGGAATGCACTATGATATTGTTTTTGATCGGCAGCGATATAATTGAGATGAGATAATGATTTAGAGAAGTGACAAGCATGTTGTCCAGTTCCATGTCCAATTTCAAGAAATGTGGATGGATGAGAATCTGACTGAATAAAGCGCTTCAGAATATCTAAGATAGGTTCTTTATTTCTTTCACATGCTGGTGAATGAGCTAAGTTAATTTCTGGGCTTGGTGATTCAGAGTTCATGATCCGTCCTTTAATGATTTGATGTTAAGGGAATTTGAGCCTCTATGCCATAGGGATGTTTTTCCTTTTCTGAATTGTAGAGAATGATTTCATTAACAGGAAAGGAGACTTCTTGTTTCATTTTTCCATTGTCTGCTAGGCGACTACAATTTTTTGGAGACCTAAGTCTTGCAATAGTGATGTGGGGGATAAAGGGTTTATTATCGTAAGTAATCCCCATTTCATCTAGTCTTTGGCGCAGTTCTAAGGCCATCTTTTCAATTTTATCTCTTCCTTTGGAGATTCCCATCCAAAGGACCTTCGTTTGTTCAAAAGTAGGGAATGCACCAAAGTGTCTAGCCGATGCTTTAAAGGCATCACCCCATTGATAGACTTTTAGGAGTTCTATAAGTGCATCTCTTTGATCATCTTCAAGGTGACCAATAAAAGCTAAGGTAATATGCCAATTATTTTGAGGGACTAGTTTTTCATCTTTGTAGCGGCTAAGCCCTGGCCAACTTTGAATTTTCAATTTCTTCCTCGTTTCTTTGGGAAGAGGAATGCCGATAAAATAACGCCCCATCAGGGCTCCTCAGTTGAATCAATTAGAACTGTATTCCACTATTGTAACATATTCATCTCGTGGGAAAAGGTTGCGATGACTAGGAAAGCAATGTTATAAAGCTATCTCAATTTTTATTAACGAGTAGTGACCAGATCAAAGGAGATGTCATGGAAGTTGTTAAGCAAACAAAAGAATTTACAGTATTTAAAAAGAGAAACGGACGTTACGGTGTTAAGAATGCCTCAGGTAAATGGGTAAACGCTGATGACAAAGTAAAAGTACTTCTAGGTGAAGGGCTTATCAAAGTTGCTGAGCCAAAGAAAGAAGAAGCTCCTGCTGAGGAAGCTGCTGCAGAAGAAACTGCAGAATAAGTGATAGCCCCTTTCTAAGGGGCTTTTTTATACCTTTTTTATGCGCTTTGCGTCTATGTCAGGCAAGCGTTCTCCCTAATAAGTTTAGTGAGTTATCTCACGAATTATTGTCAACTCTATGTAAATTCGATTTTATCAACCTTGAATCTCCACGCAGTCGTATTATCTTTGAATTATGAAAGGTAGGGGAGTTGGCCCCAGCCTCATACACAAGGTGGTACTGTGATTAACGCTCTCCCACAAATCTATATGATGAATTCTATGGTTGTCGTTACTTTGATAACTATGGTGATCATGGCGTTTATCGCACACACAATTTCCAAAAACTCCAACGCCCGCCTCTTAACCCTTCCTATTTGGGCGCACAGTACCACAAATCTTGATTATAATAATCGGCCTTGCCATCCTGCACTTATGGCCGATTCACTTTCTCTATTTTATCTGTCTAAGTTGGAGAATTCGCTACCTTTGAATAAAGGACGAATCAGTAGAATGGTAGAGGATAGAGAAAGAGAAACCTTTTTATACTCCCAGCGTGGTGAACAACTCCCAGTCCCACGCAGTTTCTAACTCCCTTTTTTGGCCCCGTGAAAATTCAACTTGGGGAGATGGGAAAACAATAAGTTTTCTTATCTCTCCAAGGGGGCCATCCTCTTTATTTCTCCGTTTTCTTATAAGTTCTTGCCAAGACAGGGGAGCTCTAACGAAAGCTTTTATTTCTGAAAGAGGAATGATCCGTTGAGGATATTGCGTTTCAAGAGTCGATGGTTGAATCCCAAATTGAGAATCTTTCAAATCGGCCAACCACTGTCCATTTTGATCTTCTACGAGAACTTGAAACTCATCTCTCTTTCTTAATTTTTTCCAGAGTTCCCAAAAAGAAAGCTCTTCTGAAAAGTTAATTCTTAGCGGCTGGTCTTTATTCGTTCTGTTGTCCAAATGATTAAAGATATCCGATTCTAATGGAGAGGGGTTATCTTTAGGTTGGTACTCATAAATATGAATAAATTCAGTATGTCTTTTTGCGCTTAGTGGAATCCTATCTCTTAGGCTTAAATGGCGATGAGTTTTTTCTAAATAAGAGAGAAGATCTCCATGGGATTCGATAGCAATGATAAGACATTTTTCTTCCAGGGTTAGATTCTTTATTTTTTCCATCGTTTTGATTAGGACTTCTCCAACAGGAAGATAAATAAAGTAACATTCACATTTTGGGATAGGGTCTGTTAGTAAATTACATTGAATAAAACCTTCCTCATGAGAAAGTTGATTTTCCTTATGAACTCTTTTTCCTTCCTCATGTCGCTGTTGAACAAACTCAAGGGAGTAACTTTGAAAAGATGATTTTAAGGAATCAAAGAGGATTTTTGCTCTTCCTATACCGGCTCCTAAATCACAGAAACTTTTGATTTTCTTCTCTTCAAGAAAGGTATGAATTTGTAGAAGGTCTTGATAGTCTGAATAGAGTGCTTCTGCAGATGTAAGCCCATCTGTATAGAAAATATCTGATGGATAATCAGGCAAATCTAAAGCATAGTCTTTAAAGCCAAAGATTTGATCGATTTCTAAATTGGACTTGTGATAGAGATTTTTCTTATCGACTACTTTCATGGAAGTTGAGTGTACTAGAAAGTTACACCAACTCCAAATCCATAACGAGTTATTGAAACTGAGCGTGATTCTTGTTCAAGCTCATGATGCTTTAAGAGAAAGTGATACCAAGTATTGTCGGTAATTCTCTGATTGATATAGAACATATACTTGTATCCGCCAAAGCCTGTATTAGAGTGAATAACAGGAGAGGCACTAAGTTTGATCGTTGAGGGAAGAAATAATTTTTTGAAAAAGGATACGCCCACTGTAGCAAATCCCATCTTCTCTTTATTGGTATTAATTTTATTACTTCTACCAGAAATAATCTCATCGAGATTAAGAGTTGTGAATTGTTCGTAATCAAGCCCACCATAGAAGCTATAGCTAGCATCGGCCATTTTATATTCGAGATAGAGATTCCCCCCAATTTCGTCATTTACTACGAGTTCCGATTGATCCAGTTCGGCAGTGTCCACAATAGAGGCATTGAGTTTCGAGAAGTAAACAGAACTAGCAACGGCCCATTGATCTGAGAAGCGCACATGAGCACCTGTTCCAACAGTTAGGGGAGAGTTTTGTTGGTTCTCTAGAACTGACTCATTAACCTGTTCGTTGAAAAAACCTTGAGATACGGTGACGTGAGCAAAGAAGGTATATCTTCTTTGAGATAATTCAGTATAGTCCAAATTATTCTCTTCGATCATGATGGTTTCAGGAACAAAGATGGAGGCCAATCTTCTTTCAGGCTCTCTTTGATTCAAAGGTAATTGAGGAATATATTCATAACTTAAGTAGGGATCGGCTGGAGATTCAGTGTAAATATATTCACCTTTCAAATTGGTGAAGGTCTTTACATGCCGATTCCAACGTTTGAGATTCTTTACGATATCTGCCAGCTCAAGGTAATAGAGATTACTTTTTTCTTCCTTAAGAGTCTTGGCCATTTCAACAACGGAAACCTCATCATCTATATACTGAATCGAATAGCCCTTAGAGCGAAGTTTCTCTACGACTTCGGAGGGACCCAAGGGATCTTTTTCTTTAGCTTCGATTACTGGAGAAAAAGAGAGAATGAGGATAAATAGAATAATTGGCCAGTTTCGCTTCATCACTCCCATGATATCAGTTTAGTAGGGGAGCTTGGCACTGGGGAATATTTGCCCGCTCTATAGTGAATTTTGCCGTAGAGAAACGAAGAGATACGAAGAGATACGAAGAAATGCGATAAGTGACTAAGCTACTAAGCCATTTAAATTACGTAGCCCAGTGCCTTACAAATCGGCCACAGGGGACGTTTTTTCCGTTTATCAAATAAATCTATGTAGTTGGTTTTATTGAGCGCCCATCTATCCGAAATGTTTATAGGATATCCTTATTTTATTGGAGACTATGAACCGAATTTCTTATCTTTACCTATTTACCGCCTTGAGCTTAAGCTCCTGCCTTCTTCCTACAGAAAAAGGTAAGGTCTCTTTGGATCTCTCTTCAAAAGATCAAGAGGCGAGAAATCGTTCAAAGAAAAGTCAGGTCGCTGTAGCAAGTGTTTCTCTCGTTAACGACGAAATCGTAATCACAGGAACTGACCTCGATGGTGTAACAAAAGTGAAGGTCACTCAATCGGGAAGTGATTCTCTTTTATCTATTGTTTCAAAAAGTGC